>ERZ1673747.68-NODE-68-length-181176-cov-202.997698_pt1 | contig 181176 bp, 182 predicted proteins | sample MGYA00580220_ERZ1673747 | MGnify/ENA primary metagenome ERZ1673747 (study PRJEB41218, sample SAMN15661769) | gut metagenome | host: Homo sapiens | place: Canada: London | collected 2015-08-20/2019-03-30 | study: EMG produced TPA metagenomics assembly of...
TTTTTCCAACTTTTTTAACCTTTTTCTTAACTTCTTTTACACTTATCCGGGCGTTCAGTGACGTTGGGCGTTATTATATATACATTAATAACGAGTAACCACTTATAGGTTTACCAACTCTTGACAAAATACTAAGATTTGATATAATTCAAATGCAAAGACTGTGAAGGAAACAAGATCTGCACCTGCGAGCCCAAGAGAGCCGCGTTTGCTGAGAGCGGTGCCGCGATGCAGATGTATAGCTCATTCCGGAGTCGATCGCCTCAAAGTCTGCGGATGTATAGGGCGATCCGTCTGGCAGCGTTATATGCCGGGTCTTATCAGAGACCTCTGAGGGCGTTTTCGCCGAATTAGGGTGGTACCGTGTGAAGCTTCACACCCCTATGCTTTTGCGTAGGGGTGTTTTATTTTTGGAGGTTTTCAAAATGAAAGAGGGCTGCAAAAAATACATACCGTTCAAGCCTGTTGAGCTTGAATCGCGCACATGGCCGTGCAATAAAATCGAGCGCGCGCCGACATGGTGCAGTGTCGATCTCAGAGACGGCAATCAGGCGCTCATCGATCCGATGAACCTGCCGGAGAAGCTTGAGATGTTCAAGACGCTCTGCGCCATTGGTATAAAGGAAATAGAAGTCGGGTTCCCGTCGGCGAGCGAGACAGAATACGAGATACTCCGTGCGCTGATAGACGGCGGATATATCCCGGACGACGTGAAGATACAGGTGCTTGTGCAGTCGCGCGAGCATCTTATAAGAAAGACTTTCGAGGCGATAAAGGGCGCCAAGAATGTCATCTTCCATTTCTATAACTCCACCTCCACTTTGCAGAGAAAAGTCGTGTTTCACACAGACAAGCGGGGCGTTACTGATATTGCCGTCAACGCAGCAAAGCTCATAAAGCAGCTCGGCGACGAAGCAAAAGCCGACGGCACAAACATTATATATGAATATTCGCCCGAGAGCTTCATGGGCACGGAGACGGACTTTGCCGCAGACATCTGCGCGGCGGTCATGGACGCGCTCGGCGCAGATGATGATAACAAAGTAATACTGAATCTGCCCTCGACGGTCGAGAGCAGCACGCCGAATCTTTTCGCGGATCAGATAGAGTATTTCTGCCGCTGTCTCCCCCACCGCGAACACGCAATAATCAGCCTGCACCCGCACAACGACCGCGGAACGGCAGTCGCCGCGGCGGAGCTCGGTATGCTCGCGGGAGCTGAAAGAATCGAGGGCACGCTCTTCGGAAACGGCGAGCGGACTGGAAATGTCGATCTCATAACCCTTGCGCTCAATCTTTATACTCAGGGCATCGACCCTGAGCTTGACCTGCACGACATAAACGCGATAAAAGACATATACGAACGCACGACACATATGCACGTTGAGCCGCGGCATCCGTACTCCGGCGAGCTTGTTTTCACCGCGTTCTCGGGTTCGCATCAGGACGCGATAAACAAGGGCGAGCAGTATATGAAAGACCACGGCGGCGACTACTGGGAAGTGCCGTATCTTCCGATAGACCCGTCCGATCTCGGGCGCGAATACGAGCCGATAATCCGCATCAACAGCCAGTCCGGCAAGGGCGGCGCGGCATTCGTTATGGCGAACAACTTCGGCTACAATCTGCCAAAGGCGATGCATCCCGAATTCGGGCGTGCGGTCAAGCACTACTGCGACGAGGTCGGCAGGGAGATAAGCGCGGACGAGGTCATGGAGCTGTTCAGGCGCGAATATATCGACATTCACGGTCCCTATTCACTCATCAGCCACAAATTCTACGAAGAGAACGAGGTCAACGACACCTCGCCAAAGGTCAGGTTTGAGGGCGTGCTCCGTCACGACGGAGACGGAGACAGAAAAATCGTCGGCAAGGGTAACGGTCCTATCGATGCATTCTTCAACGCGCTCGCGACAGTCGGCGTGACGGGATACAGCTTCGTCGACTACTCAGAGCACGCTATATCGATAGGATCGGACGCAAAGGCTGTCTCCTACATTCACCTCACCTCGCCTGCCGGCAAGCAGCTGTTCGGCGTCGGCATCTCGCACAACATCAACTACGCTTCGATACGCGGCATACTCTGCGCAATAAACAGATCACTCAGAAAGTAAGGCAAAGACATGGAACTGAAAAATTTTCACACTCACACAACATACTGCGACGGAAAGAACACCGCAGAAGAAATGATTCTTGCCGCAATAAATCAGGGCTTCACGGCGCTCGGGTTCTCCGGACATTCGCACACATCGATTGACCCGTCATATTGCATGACGACGGACGAGACGCGCAGATATATAAACGAGCTCAAAGCCCTGCGCGAAAAATACGCAGACAAAATCAGGATATACATCGGTCTTGAAGCCGATCTTTACACTGACGAAACTGACCTGTCTGAATTTGACTACACAATTGGTTCGGTTCACTATGTGAAGGCGGGAGATGTTTATGTCCCCGTTGACGAGTCGCCGGCGCAGCACCAAATCGATTATGTCAACAAATATTTCGGCGGCTCGTTTATAAGCTTTTCGCAGGCATATTATGAAAATGTCGCGAAGCTCGGAGAGAAAATAAATCCGTCGTTCATCGGGCATTTTGATCTTGTGACCAAATTCAACGAGAACGACTGCCTGTTTTCGACGAAAGACCCGCGATACATTGAGGCATGGCAGGCAGCCGCAGACGAGCTGCTGAAGCTCAAAGTGCCGTTCGAGATAAACACCGGAGCTACCGCAAGAAACTGCCGCGTGACTCCATACCCTGCTTTGGACATTGCCGAATACATCACCGAGCGCGGCGGCGAGTTCATTCTCTCCTCCGACTGCCACGATTCGGATTTTCTCAGCTGCGGATTTGGCGAATGTCTCAAGAGATATTCAAACTGCCACATAGTTGATTTTGAAGAAAGGCTGAAATAAAAAAGCACCGAAGCAAATAACCTCTGCGCACAAATAAAGCACAAAAACGGAGCAGGACGGGTATAAACCGCCCTGCTCCGTTTGCATAGAACTATATTAAAACATCCTTATGCGTTGTTCTTTCTCTTCTCAAAGCAAGCGCTGCAATAAACAGGCTTGTCCTCGCTGGGCTTGAAAGGAACTCTTGCGACTCCGCCGCAATCATCGCAAACTGCCTCATACATCGTGCTTGCCTTCTTTGCCTGGCGGCAAGCCTTGCAGCGCTGCGGCTCGTTTACAAAGCCTTTCTCAGCATAGAACTCCTGCTCGCCGGCCGTGAAAACGAATTCCTTATGGCAGTCTTTGCAGATGAGAGTCTTGTCTTCGTACATTTGTCTAACCTCACTTGATAGTATAGTCGCCCTTGGACGGAATCGCACCGCCGCCTTTGAACTTCAACGCTCTGCTTTTAAGCTACGCGGGCATTTATCTGAACAGCGCCGGTCGGAAGTATTTGCGATTACCGACGGCTGTCGGAAGCGAGTTTGCGCCTTATACGCTGAAGAGCATTGTCAACAGCTTTCGGGTTGGTGCCGAGGCGCTCGGCTATTTCTTCATAGCTCAGCTTTTCCGCTCTGAGAGTCAGAACGCTGCGTTCGAAATCGGTCAGCTTTTCGCTGAGCAGATCTTCAAACCTTGCGTCGTCCTCTTGCGCGGAATATATATTTTGCGGGTCGGCGGAGAAGTCCTGAACCTCTTCCCCGTCGTCGATGTTCTGCATCATGTCCTGCGGGATATTTTTCTGTGCGTTTCTGCTTCTGAGCACGGAGATAATACGGTTATTGATGCACGCGGCGGCATATGTTCTGAATGACGCGTTTTTCTTCGGGTCATAGGTATTGACCGCCGTTATGAAGGCTATCATGCCCTCCTGAAAAAGATCGTCCCTGTGGATATCGCCGTTGTTGTACATTGCGGCCTTTGCGCCGGCGAGCGGCGTTATACGGCTGATGAGCTCCGCCATTGCGGAATCATCGCCCGAGGCAGCCATAGAGCAGAGCTGTTCATCGCTGAATTTGCCGAGATCGCGATCCATATTCCACTCCTTTGATAAGCATCATTAGGTTTATAATAACAAATTTAAAAATTTTGTCAACATTTTTTCGTGCAATTTCATCATTTTTTGGCGTGGATTTTATGAAAATATAACTATTTTTTATCTTTTGATTCTTTTTGCTCACTATTGAGCTGAGACGCACGCCTGATTATCTGCTTGCCGTACTTGTCCCTCAGACCGTCTACGCGGCTGCCGAGCTGTTCCATGCTGTCGGCGTGAGTCTGGTCGAAGTCAAATGAGAGCTGAAAGCCCTCATCCTCGCCGACAAGGTCGCAAGCGGTTATGCCGACAAGGCGCGCGGGCACACGCAGGGCGTTATTCGAGCGAACAAGCCCTATCGCCGCCGAAAGAAGCTCATCGGCGATGCGGGTCGGGTTTGAAAGCTTTTTCTGATACTGAGAGGTTTTGAAAGTATTGTCTTTTATCTGCACCTGAACCGCACCGGCGAGCATCCCCTCGCGGCGCAGCTTCGAGGATATATCATCGGCAAGCTCGGCGAAAATTCCGCGCACGCGCAGAGCGTCTGTAACATCTTCGGGCAGAGTCACGCTGCGCCCGATGCTTTTTGGCGCAGGCTTGTCGCCATAACGGCGGACAGGATCGCAGTCAAGTCCACGGACGGCCTTCAAAAGATAATCTCCGGGCTTGCCGAGCAGTTGCTTGACAAGTTCATTTGATGCGGCGGCGAGGTCGCCGATAGTGAATATGCCGACCGAAAAGAGCTTGTCGCGCGTTGAGCCGCCGACGCCCATGAGTTCCGTCACCGGACGCGGATAGAGCTTTTCTTTATAATCGCTGCGCTTTGCAGAGAATATGCCGTTCGGCTTATTGATATCGCTTGAAAGCTTTGAGAAAAATTTGCAGAAGCTGACGCCGATCGAGACTGTTATCCCGAGTTCGTTTTGCATATCGGCGGAGATTCTTTGCGCTATCTCCTCCCCCGAGCCGAAGAGCAGAGCGCTGCCGGTCACATCGAGCCAGCACTCGTCAATGCTAAACGGCTCGACGAGGTCGGTGTATCTCAAATATATCTGTCTCGCGAGGACAGAAAACTCGCGGTATTTATCCATATGCGGCGGCACGCAGACGAGCTGAGGGCAAATCGAGCGCGCCTGCCAGACGGTCTGCGCGGTTTTCACGCCCGCTTTTTTGGCGAGCTGATTTTTCGCGAGCACTATTCCGTGCCTGTCGCTCTCACTGCCGCAGACTGCCATCGGCACATCGCGCAGTTCGGGTCTGAAGGTACACTCCACCGAGGCAAAAAAGTTATCGAGATCGCAGTGCAGAATAACCCTGTCGCCCATCGGTGTTCGCCCTCCTTAATTCGAACATTTGTTCAAACATATTATATATCTTTTTTATGCTTTCGTCAAGAGTAATATTTTACATTGAATTTTGCCGAATACCGTGCAGAGAATAGCAAAAGAGAAAGGGCGGGAGAAATATGCGGCAAAATCCGAACGAAAAAATAATCAGAATGTGGACTGCCGCAGCCGTGCTGACGGTGGCGCTTATATTTCTTTTTATAGCTTCGCGGCGCATGAACAGCCTCTCGAGAATATTCTTTTTTCAAACAGGAATGGGCGGAATAAATGAATATTGCGGATATTATTCAGTCTCGATGAATATAGCAAAAGTGTAAAGCAAATCACTTGACAATGTGGATAACTGTGTGGAAACTGTTGAAAACTCGTCGATTTAATTCTGATATAAATATATTTTTGCAACTCACAGCGCTATTTATTAACTATTTATTCATAATTATAATATACCATTCAGTGAATATTCACTCTGTTTGAAGTCAAACTAACATAACCGCGGAAATTTCATCATATAATTTTCACAGCATGATGAAAGGCGCGATAATCAAAATGAAAAAAGGAAGAAAGACAAAAATATACCGCACATTCCGTCTGCCGTCGTTTGCCGGCGGGCTGCCTGCCCTCGCAATAACGGTCATTCTCACGGCGTCGCTGCTGCTGTTCGGGATCGGCGGAACGAAGCTTGCGCTGATAAGCGCGGGACTTGCCATGCCCGAAGGCGGGATAGAATACATAAAAGAGAACTCCCCTTCCGTCAAAGACAAAACAGAGACCACAGAGAGCGAAGCTCAGGCGAGCGCCACAGTACAGAGCAGAAACGCGCCGGAATCGGAAGAGAAAGCGAGCGAAACGGAAAAGAGCTTCGACATCGCGGCGACGCCCTCGGATATTTTAGCGGCGATGGCGGAATTTGAATCGAAGCACAGTTCCGAAAAAGGCGACGGCAAGATAGTTGAAACAAAATACGGAAAAGCCAACGCGACCAACACATACAAAAACATCTGCGTCAAAAACACGACGCAGACAAAATCAATAAACATAGAAAAAGTTCTGAACGAGCCGATTGATTTGAAAGCCGTCGACAAATCGCAGCCCGCCGTGCTCATTTTCCATACGCACACGACCGAGGGCTATGAGATGCTCGGCCGCGGATTCTACACTAACAGCTACACCGGGCGTGGAGAGGACAAAAGTCGAAACATGGTGCGCGTCGGCGATGAAATTACAAAAATGCTCGAAAAATCCGGATACAAAGTAATCCACGACACAGAAATACACGACAGAAAATACACCGGCGCATACGACCACTCAAGAGTCAATGTCGAGGCTTATCTCAAGAAATATCCGTCGATTCAAGTCGTGCTCGATATCCACCGCGACGCGATACATCTGAGCAACGGCAACAAGATAAAGCCTACCGCAGAGATAAACGGCAAAAAGGCGGCGCAAATCATGATAATCACCGGAGCGCAGGAGGGCAAGGTCAAAGACTTCCCCGACTGGGAACAGAATCTGCGCTTTGCGGTAAGATTGCAGCAGACCTGCGAGACGATGTATCCCGGACTGATGAGACCTATTCTGTTCTCGCAGCGCAAATACAACATGAATCTGTCGCATTGCAATCTTCTGCTCGAAATGGGCAGCGACGCAAACACACTCGAAGAGGCCGCATATTCCGGCAGGCTTGTCGGCACAGCCATCGCAAAGCTGCTCGACGAATATTCGGCATAAAAAAGGGAATACTTCCCGCAGAACGGAGGTATTCCATGAAAAGGCGCAAAAATAAAAAGGCAGAAACATTCACAGTCACCGCGAAGCGATTTATGATAAGCTGCATACTCATTCTGAGCATGACCGGGCTCGCGGCGGGGATATCATATGCGGGCGGCAACTCGCGGCACATGGCTATGGGAGAGAGCGGCAGCACGGTGGCACTCGCCCATAACGAAAAAAAGCTCGAACTCAATATAAACGAAAAGACGGCAGTGACATTCAATCTGTCACTGCCGGAAAAGTACAGGGATTATTTATATTTTCTGCCCGCTCCGCTGAGCGGAATTTTCTGGCTCATCGGGCTCATACCTTGACGGCAAGCTTCTCCGCCTCGGCGCTGTCGGGAGTCACGAAAGCTGTGTTATACACATGATAGATAACCTTGCCGGGCTTCGCGCCGACGGGCTTTTTGAGATTCTTGACCCGCGTATAATCAACAGGCACATTTGACGATTCCCTCGCTCTGCTGTGATAAGCCGCGAGGCGCGCCGCCTCTTCGAGCGTCGAGTCGGGTATATCCATACCCTCGGTGCAGATTATGACATGGGAGCCGGGTATCTTCTGCGTATGGAGCCACATATCGCCCTTTGCGGCGGTTTTCAGCGAGAGCTTGTCGTTCTGTACGTTGTTTCTGCCGACCAAAATTTTGAATCCGTCTGTGGACCGGTACTCCATCGGAGCGCTCGGCTTCTGCAGACCTTTTTTATTTTGGACGCTCTTTCTCTTTATATATCCGGACGCCGCAAGCTCGGCGCGGATCTCGTTTATCTCGCCGAAGCCCGAAGCGCGGCTAAGCGCGTCGGAGACAGTATCTATATACTGGAGCTCCGCCTCGCCCTGTTCGATGAGCGTTGTGAGCATCTGCTCCGCCGTCTTTGCTTTGCGGTATTCTTTGTAATACTTCTGCGCGTTTGCGCTCGGAGAGAGCGCAGGATCGGCGTTTATACGGCGAGGCTTGTTTTCGTTATAATAGTCCGCCACTTCGTAGAACGGCACGCCCTTGCCGAGAGCGTGTTGATACGCAGTTATCAGTTCGGCATTTATCCTCAATTCATCTTTATCGGCACAGGCGGCAAGCTCGGCGCGCTGATTGTTGAGTCTGCGGCTTATTCGCGAAGTCGCGTTGCTCAGAAGCTTCTGCAAATCGGACGAGCGTTGGCGCGTGCGGTCTATTCTGTCGCGCTCGCTGTAGAATTCATCGAGAAGCTGAGAAAAACTGTCATAGCTCTCGGGGGTATACGCCGTGCCGTACTGGTGTATCTCTTCAAAAGAGAAATCGAACGGCTTGCCGGATTCGTCCTTGAGCATAGTCGGTTCGCCGGAATTTGAATCGAGCCTGTTTTTTATGCTCTCAAGTGCGGCGCATACACGCTCACGCTGCGCCTCGTCGGCACAGCCGGTTTGAACATCTCCCCCGCTCGTCTCCGCTATCTCGCGGCATATGAGCGGCGACGCGCCCTCGACGCAGCCGAGCAGCGAGGACGAGAGCATCTTTGAAGAGAATGAAAACACGGTTTCAGCCGTCTTTTCCGCAGTCTCCTCGAGCAGGCTCAGTTTATTCTGCGCGGGCGGGTCACGATATTCGCCGCCGGGCAGTATCTGCCTTACGGAGGACTGAGTGCAGTCGATACGCTTGACGGCATCGACTATTCTCCCCGACTCCGAGACGAGAATCAGGTTGCTGTGCTTCGCCATAATTTCGGCGTAGAGCGTGAGCGCGACTTTGTCGCCGAGCTCGTTTGTGGCAGAAAAATCTATCGCGAGCACGCGGTCAAGCCCGTTCTGGCGCACATCGGTTATCTGTGCGCTCGTCAGATGCTTTCGCATGAGCATGCAGAACATCGGCGGCACTGCCGGATTCTCCGGCGCGCGTGAAGTCAGATGGACGCGCGGGCTGTTTGCGGACGCGGAGAGAAAGAGCTTCTTTGCGCCGTTTCTGTCACGCAGGTGCATGACAAGCTCATCTTTTGAGGGCTGATGCACCTTTTCGACACGGCATCCGACGATATCGCGGCGAAGCTCTTCTGTTAAGAAATGCAATGTAAATCCGTCAAGCGGCATAAGTAAAACTCCAGACTAATATATCAGATAAAATGGGTCGGAGACTGCTGTGATATAACAAAGAAGTCGACATCCGTGACAGTCTTTTCAAGATAATCAAAAATTGTTTTGACTACAGGATTTTCGGTCTCGAAATGCCCGGCGGCAACAAGAGTGACTCCGCAGGCGGACGCACCCAAAAATTCGTGGTGCGCAACATCGCCGGAGACAAGCGCTTCACAGCCGAACGCGAGCGCATCGGAGAAGAATTCGCCGCCCGCTCCGCCGCACAGGGCGACTCGTTTTATGCTTCTTCTGCCGCCGTCGCAATAGCGCACATGGCAGCAGAGTCTCTGCGAGACAAGCTCCGCAAATTGTTTTGGCGAAAGCTCTTCTCTGAGCTCGCCCGCTCTGAGAAGCATTGTTCCGGCATTCGGGGACGGAATCTTACGGACATTCTCAAGACCTAAGCACTGCGCCAGAACATCGTTGACACCGCCGTCCGCACAATCGAGATTTGTATGGGCGCAGATAGCGTTCATGCCGTATTTTGCTAATAAATAGACAGGATCGTGCGCCCCGAGATTTTTTATCGGATGAAAAATGACCGGGTGGTGGCTTATTATAAGCTGCGCCCCGGCTTCGTGCGCTCTTTCAACGGCATCTGGCGTTATATCGAGCACAACGGCAGCCTTTGTGACCTGCGCCGAGCTTTCGCCGACGAGCAGACCGACATTGTCCCACTGCTCATGGACATCAAACGGACAGAACGCATCAAGAGCGTTATAAATATCACCGACAACAGCCATCACTTTTCTCCTCCGTTCAAAAAACTTTCCATACCGAGACAGGCCTTTTCGCAGTACTCCGCCTCGTCGAGTTTGAAGTTCGCTTCGCGCAGAGACGACGCGCGTATTTTCAGCCGCTTATGCTGTCTCTCAACGAGTTTTCGCGCGATATCATCGTTTGGATCAAGCTTTCCGTAGAACTCATATCCCTGAGGGAAAGCTTCTATTTTCCCCGAATATTCGGCACATATGACTGAATATATGCGCCCGTCATCGCGGCAGGTGCGCTCTTCAATTATATCAAAGCCGTTATTGCAGAGAAACAATCTCACCTCTTCGGCATGGGACATCGGCTGAAGTATCAGCCTTATGTTTTTGTTTTTTACCCACTCGGTGCGCTCGAGCAGTTTGGCGATAAGTATTCCGCCCATTCCCGCCATTATTATATCATCCGCCTCGCCCACCGAAAGCTCATCGAGTCCGTCGGAGAGACGCAGAGTTATTTTATCCGCAATGTTCCAATGTTCGAGCGTCTCCGCAGCATTTTCAAGCGGGCCTTTTCGCAAGTCACAGGCGAGCGCGCGCGGGCAGATACCGCTCAGGACAAGGTATGACGGAAGATAGGCGTGGTCGGTACCGATATCGGCAGCGACCACGCCCTTGCGCACCATATCAGCCGCCGTTTTCAGGCGGGGTGAAAGCACGATCATTTACTTGGAAGCGAGATACTCATTGATCTCGGCAACAAGTGAATCGACATCAACGCCGTGAACCATGCACGCCTGCTCAACGCTCTCGCCTCTGGAAGCGGGGCAACCAAGGCAGTGCATACCCATCTCAAGGAAGTACTTTGCGGTACCTCTATCGGCATCAAGTATATCTCCGATAAGCATATCTTTTGTAATTTCGGTCATAATACAACTTCCTTTCCTGTTTATACTTTCATTTTACCACAGTTTTGGCGGCATATCAATTATTTTTCAAGCTTTTCGCGGTCGATAATAATTGATTCTATTATATATTTCGGGCGATGCTTGGTCTCCGTGTATATCTTGCCGACATACTCGCCGATAATGCCGAGCATGAACAGCTGAAGTCCGCCGAGCGCCCACACGGATGCGCCTATACTCGCCCAACCCGCGACGGCATGACCTGTCGCCTTGCTGACGATGCAGTAGATAAGCATTGCAAGGCACACGAGCAGAGAGAATATACCGAGAGTTGTGGCAATTTTGAGCGGTCTGACGCTGAACGAAGTTATTCCCTCAAAGGCGAATGAGAGCATCTTTTTCAGCGGATATTTTGACTCGCCCGCAAGACGCTCCTTGCGCTCATACTCGACAGTAGAAGTCCTGAAGCCTATCTGCGGCACTATTCCGCGCAGGAACAAATTCACTTCGTCAAACTCGCTCAGAGCGTCGAGAGCGCGGCGGCTCATGAGCCTGTAATCGGCGTGGTTGAAAACTATCTCAACGCCCATTGCCGCCATGAATTTATAGAATCCCTCGGCTGTAAAGCGTTTGAAGAATGTATCTTTTTTGCGCGAAGAGCGCACACCGTAAACTATATCGTCGCCCGCAATAAAGTTGTCCACCATCTTTTCAATGGCGTCGACATCGTCCTGGAGGTCGGCGTCGAGGCTTATCACGGCGTCAGCGTATTTTTTCGCGGTCATAAGTCCCGCGAGCAGAGCGTTCTGATGCCCCTTGTTGCGGGAAAGATTTATTCCGGCAAAAATGCCGTCATCGGTGCAAAGGGCGCTTATTATATTCCATGTGTTGTCCTTTGAGCCGTCGTTGACGAAAGCTATTTTGCTCTCGGGCGATATTTTGCCGCTGTCTATCATGGACTGCATGACGGCTTTCAGCTGCCTTGATGTCTCCGGCAGAACTTCTTCTTCGTTATAGCATGGAACAACGAGCCATATATTTTTCATTTTCTCTGTCTCCGTAATCTCTGATTTGTCACTGCTAATATAGCATTTCTGTTCTCTGTTGTCAATAAAGCACGGTGTTTGTTCACAAATACAAACAAATATAAAAAGGCTGTTGCAATACCGGCGATTTTGTGCTTTAATATACTGGTGCAACTTTTTTGGCAAAAATTTTTATCAGAATGAGGGATCTTTAATGGAGAAAAAACGAAGTAGCTTTACAGGGCGCGTCGGTTTCGTTCTGGCGGCGGCAGGTTCTGCAGTCGGACTCGGAAACCTTTGGCGTTTCCCCTATCTTGCGGCAAAATACGGCGGCGGTATCTTCCTGCTCGTCTACATTATTCTCGCGATAACATTTGGCTTTACGCTGATGGTGACTGAAATTGCCATCGGCAGAAAGACCGGGCTTTCCTGCATCAGCGCATATAAGAAGCTTGACAAGCGTTTCGGCTTCATGGGCTGGCTGTCCGCACTCGTGCCTGTTATTATAACCCCCTACTACTGCGTTATCGGCGGCTGGGTCATCAGATATTTCGCCGAGTTCGTTTCGGGTCACGGCAAGGATCTTGCCACAAGCTCCGCCGATTTCTTTTCGAACTTTATCGGAATGAAGGGCGGCATAGTTGACAACCCAATGCTCTGGTTCATCATTTTCGTCGCGCTCACCTCCGCCGTCGTTATATTCGGCGTTGAGAAGGGCATCGAAAAGGTCAGCAAAGTAATGATGCCGATACTCGTTATACTCTGCGTGGTTATCGCAGTTTTCGCGCTGACAATTGACGGCGCGCTCGCGGGTCTCAAATATTACCTGCTGCCCGATTTTTCAAAGTTCTCCTCCGCAACCGTTCTCGGTGCGCTCGGTCAGCTGTTCTATTCGATGTCGCTGGCAATGGGTATCATGATAACCTACGGCTCATATATGAAGAAAGAGGACAACATCGAAAAGAGCGTGCGCCAGATTGAGATATTCGACACCGGTATAGCTCTTCTCGCGGGTCTTATCATCATTCCCTCGGTCGTCGCATTCAACGGCGGTTCGGCTGACGGAATCAACGCGGGCCCCGGTCTTATGTTCATCACCCTGCCCCAGGTCTTCAACGCCATGGGATCAATAGGCGGTGTGGTCGGCACGCTGTTCTTCCTGCTCGTTTTCTTCGCGGCAATCACTTCTTCCATCTCCCTCATGGAGACGGTCGTTTCGATGGTCAGAGACAAGTTCCACTGGAACCGCGTAGTCACGACTGTCGTTGTTACATTGTGTACTGTAGCCATCGGCTCGCTCTCCGTCCTCGGCTACGGCCCGCTTGCAAACTTCAAGATTTTCGGCATGCAGATGCTCGACTTCTTCGACTTCATCTCGAACTCCGTGCTCATGCCAATCGTCGCTTTCCTGACCTGTATTCTTATCGGTCATGTTGTCGGCACAAAGGTCATCGCGGACGAGGTCGGACTTTCCGCCAAATTTACTGGCGAGAAGCTGCACCGCGTGATGATAAAGTGGGTAGCCCCGATTCTTCTCGTTGTTATCCTCGTCGCGCAGGTTCTTTCCGCCTTCGGCATCATCACGATCTGACAGATAAAATTAACGGCGCACCGTCTGAAAGAATCAGGCGGTGCGCTTTTTTGCTATAAGATAGACAGAGATATAAATACACACGCACAGCAGAGTGAAGTTGTTTCCTGTTTTTATGAGCAAAATTATCCCGCACACGGTCAGAGGAATCAGCAAAACGGCGGCAAAGATATCAACAATCTTATCAGCCGTGTGCTCCTCATATTTGAGCAGCAGCAAGCTTTTGAGTGCCGCCGCGCCGTCCATCGGCTCGACGGGCAGGAGATTGAAAACGCCTATACCCGCACTCAGAGCCGCAAACTTCAAGGCATTGGGATACCACCGCGCAAACGGCAAAGCGGCAAGCGAAACAATAAAATTCGCCGCAGGTCCCGCGAGGGCGCAGACAGCCTCACGGCGGTAATCGAGGCACACTTCTCCCCGCTCTATCCTCATGCCGAACACGCCGAGAATTATCGCATCGGGCGGCGCGGAGCAGAGGGTCAAGAGCAAAATATGCCCCGCCTCATGCAGAACACAGCAAAAAAAAACAAGCAGCGCCGTTCCGCTTTTGTCGAGCATAAGAATAACGGCGGCGGATGCGGCGAACGGGAAACCTAAATCAATGCGGGTCTTTTTTATATAAAAATGCATCAGATATTTTCGCCGAAAAGCAGACGCGCGGGATCATATTTGAGCCCGTTTATACGCACTTCAAAATGAAGATGCGGTCCGGTCGCCATGCCCGTTGAACCGACGAGAGCTATCGTCTCGCCCTGGCGAATAACCGCATTCATGGGCGCCAATATCTCGGAACAGTGGCAATAAAATGTTTCAAGCCCGTCCGCGTGGGTCAGGCGGATATACTTGCCGGCTATCTCATCCTCGCCGACCTTGGTGACAGTGCCGTAAAATGCGGCAGAAATCGGACTCCCCTGCGCCGCCGCGATATCGAGCCCCGAATGGAGCGACGCTTCACACGTAAACGGATCTTCACGCCTGCCGAACGGCGAACTGACCCTGCCGCTGACCGGCATATGCGCGCTCATAGTTGTGTAATAAGGCGAGAAGCTCATTCTATACGCCTTTACATTGAGCTCCGACGAGCCTTTGCCGAGGTTTTCGGTGCTCGTTTCGGAATCTTTATCACTGTCGGCAAGCGCGCCTGCGGGTTCAAACACAAATCCCGCGGCGCTCTTTATTTTTCCCCATGCTTCACGCGCGTTTATGCTGTACTGCATGGCGGATCTATATGTATTCTTAATTGTCTCAAAGCTCGCGGGAGACAGCTTGCGTATACCGAAAATCAGACCGACGACGGCGGCGGCGCAGATAATGAGCTGGAGCAATATCAGACGCGCTCCGGCGTCGTCGCTCTTTTCGCGTTTTGCATTCGGCTCAGCATCGAGCCCCATCTGCGCGCGGTATTCTTCGCGCGTCATGCGTCCGTTTTCCGAGTCCATACATCCGCCTCCAAAATAGATATCATTTAAATCTATGCGGACAGGTCGGATAATATGAAAAGAGGCCGCCGCATTCAGATGCAGCAGCCCGGAATATCGAATTTTCTCAGCCTTTGAGTCCGCGTTCCTGTCTGTCCATATCCTCAACGACGATATCGTATATCTCGCCGAGAGACGCGCAGTATTCAAGCACTTTCCACGGCTCGTTGGTATGGAAATGAATCTTTATCAGCTCTTCGTCGCCGACGGCAAGCAGGCAGTCGCCCTTGAAATGCTCGGTGAAATAATCGTTTATAACATCTTCGTCAAGATCGTGGCCGTCGATAAGAAGCTGGGTATCGTATCTGAATTCAAGCATGATTTTTCTCCTTTTGCGCCTTGTCATATATTATATCCCTTCATCGGTGGGATATCACAACGATATGTATTTTAACACAGGAACGCAAAAATGTATATAGACAATCTGTAAACATTCGAATAATTAAAGACCCGCCGAAACGGGTCTTTGATTTATCAATTATCAGTCCGAATAGCCGGCGATGAATTCGCGGGTACGCTCGGATTTGGGATTGTCGAACACCTCTTCGGGAGTTCCCTCCTCCTCGATAACTCCGTTATCCATGAAGATTATCCTGTCCGCCGCCTCGCGTGCGAAGCTCATTTCATGCGTGACGATAACCATCGTCATCTTTTCGGCGGCAAGGTCTTTTATGACCTTGAGAATCTCTCCGGTGAGTTCGGGGTCGAGAGCGCTCGTCGGCTCGTCGAAGAACAGAATCTTCGGTTTGAGAGCCATTGCGCGGGCTATCGACACGCGCTGCTGCTGACCGCCGGAAAGCTCGCAGGGATAGTTGTTCATCTTCTCGCCGAGTCCGACCTTGCGAAGCAGGGCTTTACCGTTTTCATCTATCTCGGCGAAGATAGCCTTGCGGTTCTTCTTGAAATCCGGGCGGCTCTTTGCATGGATTTTTGCGGCGAGAGTGACATTTTCAAGCGCCGTATACTGTGGGAACAGATTGAAGGACTGGAACACGAGTCCTATCTTGAGCTGATTCTCGCGCTGCTGCTGAGCGGAGAGCTTATCGGTATTGCTGCCGTCAAAAACAACGCCGCCGTCAACGGTTATCGAGCCGCTGTCCGCAGTTTCGAGCATATTGATGCAGCGCAGCAGAGTTGTTTTTCCGCTGCCCGATGAACCGATTATAGCGAGGACATTCTTCTCTTCAAGCGAGAAGCTTATGCCTTTGAGAACCTCGGCATCGCCGAAGGATTTTTTGAGATCTTTAACTTCAAGTATAGCCATGATCAACCTCTGTAATAGTTAAGTTTCTTTTCGAGCGCGTTGAAGAGCAGAGTGAGAACTCCGCAGAAGATGAGGTAGAATATCGCGGTATAGAACAGCGGCCAGATTATGGCGTAGACTTTAACGATATTCTGAGCCGACATAATAAGCTCGCCAACTGCGATAACATTCGCGAGTGATGTATCCTTGACGAGCGTAATTACCTCGTTGCTCATCGGCGCCATAATACGCTTGACGACCTGGAACAGCACTACTTTGAAGAAGGTCTGAGTCTTCGTGAGTCCGAGCACCTGACCCGCCTCATACTGACCGACCGGGATACTCTCTATGCCGCCGCGGTATATCTCCGAAAAATACGCCGCATAGTTGATTATGAACGCTATGATAACAGCGATTATGCGCGATCTGAACGGCGTGCCGAACACAAGACCGGGAACATAAAAGACGACCATAATCTGGAGCATCAGCGGCGTTCCGCGGATTACCCACACAAAAGCGCGGCTGATCCAGCGCAGGGGCTTGAAACGGCTCATCGAACCGAGAGCTATCGGCAGGCCGAGCGGTATGGCCGCAACGAGGGTTATAAAAAATATCAACAGCGTATATTTAAAGCCCCCGAGCAGCAGAGCGTTGACGCCGAGAAAATCCATTTATGTATCCTTCTTCCTTTGAGGTTATCTGACTTCGATATATATTAAACCATTTTTGAGCACAGCGCAAGCCCCGCCGCAGAAAATCGGCAGGACCTGCGTGATATTTAATTTGTTGCTTTACTGAGCGATGACTCTGCCGGAGAGGTTATACTTTTCGGCAAGCTTTGCAAGAGTACCGTCATCGTAGAGCTCCTTGATAGCGGCGTTGATCTTCGCGGTGAGCTCAGTGTCGCTCTTGCGGATACCAACCGCATAGACTTCAGAATCTGCGCTCGAGATGACATCGACTATCATAAGATCGTCATAGTCGGTTCCCTCGCCGATGCTGCCCGCTGCGGTAACAGCATCGATTATCGCGATATCGGCGGTCTTGCTCTTGACTTCCATGAGCGAGGTACCCTGATCCTTGACGGGAAGGTAGCTCTTGCTGAGTCCTGCGTCCGCCTTGACGGCTATCTCGCCTGCGGAGCCTGCTTCTGCGACAACCTTAGCGCCGCTCATCGAAGCGAGATCCTTATACTTTGCGGCGTCAGCCTTGCGGATAACGGCGACCTGGGAGTTGTTCATATAAGCGCTGGAGAAATTGATCTGATTCTTGAGCTCGTCCGTTGCGGTCATGCCGTTCCAGATGCAGTCGATAGTCTTGGAGTTGAGTTCGGTGACTTTCGAATCCCAGTCGATCTCCTGGAACTTTGCGGTCACGCCGAGCTTCTCGCAAACAGCCTTGGCAAACTCGGTCTCGAAGCCGACAAGCTCGCCGTTCTCCATGTAGTTCATGGGTCTGAAGTAAGTAATTCCGATGACCAGCTCGCCCTTATCTGCGATGTAGTCCCAATCGGTCTTATCGTTCTTCTTGCAGCCTGCAAAACCGAGTGCAAGCACGAGGGTCAGGACTGCGAGTACAAGTGCAATAATTCTTTTTTTCATGGTGTGTTCCTCCGTGTTGTTTAGTGTGATTGTATGATATCACGTTACTACGCTAAAGTCAACACTTTTTTTCAAAAATTTTTACTATCTGTGAAACGATCAAAAACGATTCATGCAAGCAGAGATTTTTATGCAAAACCACGGCATAGCAATACCTCCCGGTTCAAAGCCCGGGAGGTACGGTCATTTATGACACACTCTCAGTGTTTTTTACCCTGTGCCGCGACTTTGTTTATTTTTGCGGCTATAACTTCGGGATCACCGAGATACTGCTTGGATATTACATTGAAGTTGTCGTCGAATTCATAGACAAGCGGAACGCCCGTCGGGAGATTGACTTTCATTATCTCGTCCGGGGTCAGTTTTTCAAAATGCATGACGAGCGCACGCAGCGAATTGCCGTGCGCCGCGATAATAACGCGCTTGCCTTCGCGCATTTTCGGCGCGATCTCGTTTTCAAAATACGGAACGGTTCTTGCAATCGTGTCTTTGAGGCTCTCGCCGAGCGGAAGCTCCGCCCTGTCCTCGTCTCTGTACTGCGCCTGATTGGCGGGGTTGCGCTCATCGGAGGACTCGAGCACGGGCGGACGTACATCGAACGAACGACGCCAGACGAGAACCTGCTCCTCGCCGAACTTCTCGGCGGTCTCGGATTTGTTCAGCCCCTGAAGCGCGCCGTAATGGCGCTCGTTGAGCTTATATGATTTTATAACGGGAAGCCATGCCCTGTCCATGACATCAAGCACTGCGTCGAGAGTATGGATGGCGCGTTTGAGATAAGACGTATAGCAAATGTCGAAATCGTATCCGCCGTCGAGCAGGGCTTTTCCCGCGGACAGCGCCTCTTTTCTGCCGTTGTCGGAGAGATCGACATCCGTCCAGCCCGTGAAGCGGTTTTCAAGATTCCATTCGCTTTCTCCGTGGCGAAGCAACACAAGTTTCATTTTTACACAGCTCCTTTGTCTCAAGATAGCCGGAGTCTCCGACTCCCGCCTGCGGATATATTATACACCTTTTGGGTATGCAATGCTCCGCTTATTCATATTATTTAAAAATAATTTACAAATTCGCATGATTGCCACAGCCGGCTCGCCGATATTTTTCTTGAACAGCTGCCGCGATAATCGGATACACGGCGTTTTTGACGGCCGGAGCGATTTACATAAAGCTCTCGGCGAAGATATAAAAGAACACGGTGCGAGTTCCGCGCCGTGTTTTTACGTCCGTATTATCTTTGAACAGGAGAAATTATCGGTTTTCCGTCTCTACCCAACAGAGGCGTCATACCTCCGGCATAGCCGCTTGTGTGAAACAGGTAATTTACTCCTGTTTCTTTATCTACCCAGATTTCCATAGTTGATAATCCGCCCTGCGAATAGACGTTTTCAAATCTGTCGTTTTTAGCCATTGTATTGTCTCCGTGAATTTATTTGTCAACGCACAAGCTCTCTTATAATACCTATAACAAGCAAATGGAGAGGATAATATGCATAGAACAGCCATTTCATGAATCTGTTGATTTTGGGGTTTCGTCCGCGCTTTCCGTTATATAAAAAGAGCAGCGGTATCGCGAGCGCAACACAGAGCTGTATCAGCCCGTATATTTTATCGATAGCGAAGAAATATACAACGGCATATACCGCAGCCCAGAGCATAGACCAGGCTATCTGCTTTTTCGGCTCTCCCCTGTTCGTGCCTATAGACAGCACGCTCAGCGACGCTATACAGCTCCAATCGGCGGGCAGCGCGACGGCGCAGATAAGCAGAGTTAAAATCACCTTTGCAGGCATTTTAATTTTGCTGTTGTCTGCTATTCGCAGCAGGACGAGTCCCCATGCGAGCGACCATATGACGCTCGTCTGGTTGAGGATATTCCCATAATAAAACGGAATAAATGAGTGCCAGTCTGCAAAATCGTTTGAAGCGAATATATAGGCAAAATGCGATATCACCGCAAACACAAACAGGCGCGCCGTATATTTCTTAATATTGCGCGTATAGTGATAGCCCTCGGCAATGAAAAAGCACATTATCGGGCAGGTAAGCCTGCCTATGATATGCAAAATTATCGGCAGAGGGTCTGTCGGATAGCCCGGGAACAGAAGCCACGCGATATGATCCGCCGTCATGGCCGCTATCGCGATAAGCTTGAGCATATTTGAATCGAGTCCGCTGCGGGTCAAAGTTTTCTGCATAAATTCACCTCATCGGTCGCCGTGATATATTTCGTCCATCTCGCTTTCGGAGAGATCGGGATTTTTGCTCTTGTTTTCAATGCCGCTCTGCGAGTCCTTTTGAGCGGGGTTGACGGCAGTGGTTTTTCCGATATTGCTTTTGAGAACATAGATCATGCCGGCAAAAATCTCGCCGAGTCTTTTAGTTATCTCGTCCTCGGTGAAGTTGCACACCTTGCGCGCGCAGAGCACGCAGAGTCCGTAGGTATATGTCCACATCTGGCTGAAAAGATGCTCCGCCTGCTCGGGTGTTGCGTTATAGTCGCGGGTTATAATGGCAATATCATTCTCCTTGCCGAACGGCATTATCTCAACAGCGGAGTTGAAGTCGGTCTCGGTCTCGCTGCCGCTCATGAATAGCAGCTGAAAAAGCATCGGGTTTTCGCGGGCGAATTTCACCCACTGCATTCCGCGCTTTTTATATGCGGGCGAGAAGTCCTCCGCCACAGCCATGTATTCGTCGAACACCCTTCTCGCCTTGTCGCACACAGCGGCGCGCAGTTCGCTCATATCATTGAACGCGGTAAAAATCGGCGTTGACGAAGTGCCGAGATATTTTCCGACCTCGCGCGCGGTCATGGCATCGGCGCCGCTCTTCTGCATTATATCAAACGCGGCGTTTATTATATCTTCTCTTGAAAATTTCGGTTTTGGCGGCATAACAGTATCCCCTTTTTGCTTCAATATGTTATATAACATAAGTTACATAACATCTGATTTCAGTATAATACTTTTATATATCAATGTCAAGCAAATATGTGGCTCGAAGCGCAACAGTTTTTGATAAACTGTGGTTCAAAAATGAACAAAAATATACTGTTTAAGTCCTGCGTTTTTCTACTTGACAATCCGTGATTTCGGGACTAAAATACGAAGCATAAACGCGATGACACGGAATAGTAAGCGTTGATACCCTTTCAGAGAAGTGCCGGGAGCTGCGAGGCATCAAGGAGATTCAGCGACGAACTCACCGTTGAGCGGCTGCGCTGAAAAGCCTTTCGGAAAATAGGTGCGGACGGGACGCTGCCGTTAAAAAGCAGGGATATGTCAGTATCCCCTAAGTGCATTCCCCGGATGAATGAATAAGAGTGGTACCGCGGAAGGTTTTACCCTTTCGTCTCTTATGTGGCAAGCATAGGAGACGAAAGGGCTTTTTGCTTGCCTGAAAATCTCACTCACGAAAGGTGATGCAAAAAATGAAAGAAAAAACATCCGCAAAGAACATCGCAGCGAAGGGCTCGTTCGCCCTTGCATTCTCCGTCGGTTCGGTTCTGTTTTCGGCGCACGCCGGCGGTGGCTTCGCAACCGGTAACCAGGCAAACACATACTATGTCGGGCTCGGCTGGCTCGGTCCGATATCGACAGTGATAGCAATGCTTCTGCTGACGCTCACAATGCGCGAGGCGATGATCATGTACAACTCGCGCGGACTCAAGAGCCACAAAGAGCTTTTTGAAACGCTCTATCACCCGCTCGACAAATGCTACGTTCTGTTTGAAGTTTTCTTTTATATAATGGTGCTCATGGCAGTCGCCGCCGCTATATCCGGCGCGGCATCCGCACTTAATCAGTATTTCGGACTCAACTACTATATCGGCATTGTTATTGTCGGCGCGCTCGTTCTGCTGCTGACGATATTCGGCGCAGACCTTGTCAGAAAAGTTTCGACCTATATGGGCATAGCTATTCTTGTAACCGCGATAACTATTTACACCATCGGCATTTTCAAGAGCAAGACACTGTTCACGGTCATGAGCGCAGATTTCAGCGCGGTCGGATTCAAGAATATACCCAAGGCCATTCTCAATGCTTTCACATATGCCGGATTCCAGTGCGTCACCCTGCCGACGATGATAGCCTGCGGCACTCCGCTCAAGGGCAAAAAGAACTGCTCGAAGTCGATGTGGATCTCATTCGTCATGAACTCCGTTGCGCTCGTTCTCTCGGTATTCATGCTGATGTCGTGGAAAGGCTACTACAGCTCAGTCGAGGGCGGCTCGACAATCCCGACGCTGACCGTATGCACCGAGATGGGCATGAAGTGGCTGACGGTTATCTACGGTATCTGCCTGCTCCTGTGCCTCATTTCGACAGGCGTCACAACAACTTTCGGCTTCGTCGCCCGCTTTGAGAACCACAAAGTATTCAAAAAGATCAAGTCGCAGAGAGTGCGCAGCGCAGTTGTTTCGGCGTTCATTATTATACTGTCGATGACCATTTCGCTCGTCGGTCTTACAAATATTATCAAATACGGCTACGGCTACTGCGGATATCTCGCCATCGCCATAGTTGTTGTACCGTTCCTGACGGTCGGTGTATACAAGAACAGAAAATACATCAAAGAGCACCCCGAGTGCAAATAACAGGACTTCACTTTTTCGGAAAGGATGATATAATATGAAGAGAACACTTTTTCCCGGATATTCGGTAGGCACGGACGCATATGAGGATATAAAAGAAATCTGCCCGGCATACGGCAAAAAGGCTGCGATAATCGGCGGCAAGCACGCACTCGCCGCGGCGCAAGATAAGATAATCGCAGCGGCTAAAGAAGCCGGAATTGAAATCATCGGTCCGTTCTGGTACGGCGGCGAAGCATCGGTCGAGAATATTGAGATGCTCAAGCCAAAAGTTGCGGACGCGGACATGATTTTCGCAGTCGGCGGCGGCAAGGCTATCGACACCTGCAAGGTACTCTCCCACTCGACGGACAGACCGTTCTTCACATTCCCGACCATCGCCTCGACCTGCGCATCCTGCACGAGCCTCGGCATACTCTATCATCCGGACGGAAGCCTGCGCGAATATTCGTTCTCGAAGATCCCGCCCAAGCACATTTTTATAGACACTCAGATAATCGCCGACGCGCCGGACAAATATCTCTGGGCAGGCATCGGCGACACGATGGCGAAGCACTATGAATGCACGGTATCTTCGCGCGGCGACACACCGGCTCACTCGGACGCCATGGGTATTGCGCTGAGCTCAATGTGCGCAGTGCCGATGCTCCGCTGGGGCGAAAAGGCTCTTGCCGACTGCCGCGCCCACAAAGTAACTGACGAGCTGACCGAAGTTATCCTCGGAATAATCGTCTCGACAGGACTTGTCTCGAACTTCGTTCAGGTCGATTACACGACCGGTCTTGCTCACGCGGTCTACAACGGCTTCACCGTTCTCAAGAGCACCGAAGAGAACCATCATCTGCACGGCGAGGTCGTCTCCTACGGAATACTCGTTCTGCTGACGGTTGACAAGCAGTACGAAGAGCGAGAAAAAGTATTCAATTTCAACCGCTCCATGGGTCTGCCGACAAAGCTCAGCGACATTCACGCAACTCCCGACGATGTCAGAACCGTTGCCGAGAAAGCGCTCAAGGGCATCGATGTTCGCAAATATCCCTATGAAGTAACTGAGGACATGATTGTTGACGCCATAACAGAGCTTGAAAAATATAACGCGGAACACTGAAAAAGGATAGTGATAAAAATGTCTGACTACAACATCAACTACAACCTATACCTGCCGAGCTATTCGATAGGTCCCGACTGCTACAAAGAAATACCGCATGTCACGCGGTTCTTCGGCAAGACCGCCGCAGTCATCGGCGGAAAGACCGCAATGGCTAAGGCTAAAAAAGCCATGATCGACGGCGTTGCCGGGAGCGATGTAAAGCTGCTCGATTTTATCGAATACGGCGGTGATTCGACATACGAAAACGGCGACGCGCTGATAGCGAATCCGACTGTCAGGGACGCCGACATGATATTCGCAGTCGGAGGCGGGCGCGCATGCGACACGGGCAAATATGTTGCAGACAAGCTTGACAAGCCGCTGTTCACATTTCCGACCGTCGCTTCAAACTGCGCATCAGTGACCGCCATCTCGGTCATATACAACCCCGACGGCTCGTTCAGGGAATATTATTATCCGAAGCTTGCAAACCACTGCTTTATAAACTCCGCAGTTATCGCGGATTCGCCGGAGCAGCTGCTGTGGGCGGGCATCGGCGACGCGCTGAGCAAGGAATACGAAGCTGTGTTCTCCTCAAAGGACGACACGCTCTCGCACACGCCGCTCATGGGCAAGCAGATAAGCAGGATATGCACTGACCCGCTGATAGAATACGGCGCAGAGGCTCTGGAATCCATAAGAGAAAAGAAAGCGTCGTTCGCGCTCGACCAGGTGACGCTCGACATTATTATATCGACCGGCATCGTCTCGAACATGATGAGCACGGTTGACAGCTACTATTACAACTCCACCCTCGCCCACTGCGTCTACTACGGCTCGACTGTAACCGAGAACGGACATCACCACCTGCATGGCGAAGTCGTTTCGCTCGGCGTGCTCTGCCTGCTCGAGTTTGAGAAAAACGACAGCGAGGTTGAGCGCATAATGAAGTTCAACAGCTCGATAGGTCTCCCCGTCTGCTTCGACGATGTTGAAATAGACGAGAGCGAATTCGAAAAGATGGCGGACAAATTCGTTCAAACAACAGAATGGGCGCACATGCCCGCAGGCGTGACCCGCGAGGGCTTCGTCGAAGCGATGAAATCGCTCAACGCCAAGGGCCGCCGATTCAAAGCGAAAAAATAAAATATTTTAAATAAAAGCACGGTCTGATATTTTCAGGCCGTGTTTTTATATCATGTACAAAATAATAAATATATTTATAAACTTTTCAGCAATTCTGCATATAGTTTTATTGACTTTTGGGCGGTGCAAGTTTAATATAAAACTGACAGAAATCTTTTGAGGCGGTGAAAGATAATGAAAAGCAAAAACGGACTTTCAAACGCAAGGTTCTGGATTCTCATATGGGGTCTCGGAATTGCCGGACAAATCTGCTGGAACATGGAAAACCAGTGGTTCAACACATTTGTCTACGCAAAAATCGCAAAAGATCCGACAATAATCTCATGGATGGTCGGCGTTTCGGCAACGGCGACGACTATCTCAACTTTCCTATTCGGCTGCATCTCAGACAGGATAGGCAAGCGCAAGGTGATGGCTTCGGTCGGCTATATCCTCTGGGGCATATTCACCATTGTTTTCGGTCTGACGCAGTATCTCGTGCGCGGCAGCACGGAGACTTCGTCCGTGCTCATGGCAGTCGGCGTTGCGGTCGTCGCGGCAGACGCGATAATGAGTTTCTTCGGCTCGATGGGCAATGACATCGGCTTCAACGCATGGGTCAACGACCACATGAAAGACAGCAACAAGGGGCAGATAGGCGCGGCTCTTGCCACTCAGCCGGTCATAGGCACAATAGTCGGCACTGTAGCGGGCGGAATGCTCGTCGGCAGCAACGACAACTACATGCGCCTGTTCTTAGTCATGGGCGTTGCGGTTATACTCTTCGGCATATACTGCCTGTTCGCGATGAAGGACAGCCCGGAATTAAAGCCCAGCAAGCGCGGCACATTCGCCCAGCAGTTCTTCAGCATACTCAACTTCAAGAACTACATAAAGAACAAGGAGCTCGCCTGGGTCAATCTCTCGCTCTCCGTCTATTTCATAGCGTTCAACATGTATTTCGCCCATATCGGCAACTACATGATATATTATCTCGGCTTCTCCGCCGACATGATGGGATATATCGAGGGCGTTGCGCTCGTGCTCGCGATGCTGTTCACTATCCCCTGCACGAAGCTGCTCAACAATAACAAGGCTCCCCTGCTCTGCTTTATTTCAACTGTTCTCAACAGCATCGGAGTTGGTCTGCTCGGACTGTTTGTAAGACCCGAGAATGTCAACACAAACTCGATTTGGAACCCGATGCTTCTCATCGGCGTTCTCCTGCTCGGCATGGGCTATGTGCTGTTCCTGCAGAGCAGCACGGTCTGGGGCAAGCAGCTCTATCCCGAGGACGCGAGAGGTCAGTTTGAGGGAATCCGTATTCTCTTCTTCGTGCTCATCCCGATGGTCGTTGCTCCGCTGATTGCAAACCCGATAATCAAAAAGAGCGGCGAGTTCGTTGACGAAAACGGGCTGACGGCATATCTGCCGACCTACACGCTTCTGCTCGTCGGCGCGGCTCTCGTGCTGCTGACGATAATCCCGCTCATCCCCGCGAAGAAATACCACGACAAGCGCATAAGCGAAAAGACAGCGGAGGGCAAAGAATGAGAAGCGATCTTCCGGTAACAAAGCTCGCCGAAAATGTTTATCTGCTCAACGAGTTTGACGGCACGAACTGTTATCTTGTCGTCGGCAGCGAAAAGGCTCTGCTGATAGACTGCGGCACCGGCTTTTGCGACATAAGAGGTGCGGCGGAAAAGCTCACCGATCTGCCGATAATCCTCGCGGCGACGCACGGGCACGGCGACCACATCGGCGGCGCGGGACAGTTCGAAGAGATATACATTCACCGCGCGGACTGCGAAATGCTCAACAAAGCACAGATGTCCCTGCTGTTTCGCAAAGTATTTCTCGCATCAAACGCGCCCGTAAAATCGCACGGGTTCAAAATGGGCGACGTAAAACCCGGCAAATACAAAACAAAGATAATCCCCATGGACGACGGGCAGATCTTTGACCTCGGTGGAAAGACTGTTCGCGTCAGGCACACGCCCGGACATTCTCACGGCAGCGTCGCATTTATCGACGAGCAGGACAAAATCATATTCAGCGGCGACAATGTCTGCGACGCGCTGTGGATGCAGCTTCCCGGAGTCACGAGCATTGAGGAGTGGCTCCCGAGCGCGCAGTGGCTATATGACATGAGCGCCGACTACAGGATATTCTGGGGTCACAGAGTTCCGCAGCTGGAGCGCGAATATATAGCTCAGGTCATAACCTGGGGCAAGGAAATCATGGCAAAAAGTCGGGAAAACACAAAGCTGCCGAGGATAACACAATATCCGAACAGACCGGACGGAATAATCTACCGCACCGACAAAGTATTCAGGAAATGAGGGTAAAAATATGAAAAAGAACATCGCAGGCACCGAGGAAAGAGTGTCCGCATCAAGCAAATTCTGGCTTTGCTCGGCGGACTGCCTTTGCACAACGATAAACAGCCTGCTGACAGGCGGAGGAATGACATATTTCTTCACGAAATTCCTCGGTCTTTCCGAGGGACGCGCGAGCACGGTATGGATGATATTCGCCATATGGAACGCATTGAACGACCCGCTGTTCGGCTATATCTCCGACCACACGAAGTCGAAGCTCGGGCGCAGAATACCGTATATAAGATACGGCGCGTTCTTCTATTCGCTGATTTTCGTGCTGACATGGGTCAGATGGCCGCTCGGCAGCTCGCAGACGGCTCTGTTCATTCAGATGCTCGCAACGCTGTTCCTGTTTGACACGCTCTACACGGCAATCGCGACGTCCATCTACGTCATGCCCTACACCATGGTGGTATCGAACAAGGCGCGCAGCGGCATCTTCCTGTGGAAGATATTCTTCACGCTCATCGCGATGGCGGTTCCGCTCGTTGTTTTCCCGCTGATAAAGCCGGAGGTCGGAAGCGACCCGACAAAATTCCAGCTGATAATGGCGGGCATAGGAATCCTCGCGTTCGTTATCATATTCACATCCACTTTCTTCTACAAAGAGAAAGTCACGACCGAGAGCGACAAGAACGAAAACATTTTCAAGGCAGTCATAGACTGCTTCAAGAACCGCTCGTTCGTCGTTTTCGAGGTGCTCTCGTTTACTGTAGTATTCATTCAGACGATACTCATGCAGGGCGTCATATACTACTTTGACGAATTCGACCTGCCGATGCCGATAGCCTACGGAGCATTGGGGCTCGGCGCGGTGCTCGGGGTTATACTATGGGCGACCAAAGTCAGGACATGGGGCGTCAAAAAATGCGTATTCATCATGTGCGTGATATTCGCCTGCGGCTCTGCGGCGATGGCGATATTCGGCAAGATAAGCGTCATTGCCGTCCTCGGATTCTTCACCGCAGGCATGGGATTTGCGGGTGGAATGTACCTTGTTCCGCTGATGAACGGCGATGTTATCGACTACGATGAGAGCATCACCGGGCTGCGCCGCGAGGGCATGTACGCGGGAGTCAACAGCCTGATAACAAAGCCTGCAATAAGCTTCGCGAACTCCGCGTTTCTGCTCATAGCCAAGGCATTCGGCTACGACACGACCCTCGCCTCCGGAATGCAGAGCGAATGGGCAAAGCAGGGCGTGCTCGTCGCATGGATGGCGGTGCCCGCCGCGCTGCTTATAATCTGCGCGATAAGCCTGAAGTTCTATCCCCTCGCCGGAGAGAAATGGGACGAAACCAAAAGAGCGCTCGAAGAAAAACACAGAGACTGATAATAATAATAGCCAAAGGGAGCCGGCAATCCGGCTCCCCTGCTTCGCAGGCGCAGAATAAATTTGCGCAACACACGAATTTATTAAAAAAAGCTCTTGCAATTTTCGCGACAATAGTATATAATTCTTAAAGCACTTCGGGGTGTGGCGAAGTTTGGTATCGCGCTTGGTTCGGGACCAAGAGGCCATGGGTTCGAATCCCGTCACTCCGACCATGAAAAAAGTCACTTTTGTCTACCGACAAAGGTGACTTTTTTCAACGATATCCGTTCCTTGCGAAACGGGTGATATATCTTCGATATGATATCGCACTGTCGTGCGATGATATATGCCTGCGGCATATGAGGAACGGATATTATATCATGCTTGCGAAGCAAGTATATCATACGGCTTGCCGTATATCATATCGCGTCAGCGATATATCATTGAAATACACAACAAATTGTCAATATTAATAATGGCGAAAGAGGGTGCATTTATGTCAGAAAACAAATTACTTGACTTATCCTTTGAATTTGCTGTTGCTATCGTAAATCTTGTTGACGGTGTAACTGCACCGAAAAGTTCTTATATGGCCGATCAGCTTGCAAGAGCGGGTACATCGGTCGGTGCCAATATTCACGAAGCACAGTACGCGCAGAGCAAGAAAGACTTTGTAGCAAAATTGGAAATTGCATTGAAAGAATCTAACGAAACTAGTTATTGGTTGAAATTGATGTATGAAACTAAAAGAATAGATATTGCCACATATCAATATACCGAGAAACTTTGTGGCAACATTCGCAGATTATTAATCGCTTCCTGCCGCACAGCAAAGGAGAGCACGAAATGAATTTTTTAACAAAACTATTTAAGAAGAAACCCGTGGTAGAAATACCGCCAATGCATTCATGGGAAACTGTTGTTGAAATGATGTACGACAAGTATCTTGATGCATTTTCTGATGAAGTTGTAAAAGTGATTTATTCAAAAGATCGCTGGATGAGATATGTTGTACTGAAGGACGAAAAGGAGTTTTTCACTTATCAGCTGGAAGCAATCTATCAGTACGATGAAGACGAATGGAAATATATTTGTTCACACGACAATGTGCTACCTGCAATGTGGGAACCTTTTAGAGGGATTGTTGGAAAATCCGTTTTTGAAAATATAGACGAATTGCTTAATGAATTAAAAGCAGAACCGGAGTATAAGCAATGTTTTTGATTGCTACACTACTTTTGCTTACTTTTGCCCCCGTTATGCTCCGTTTGGTTACCTTTTTTCAATTTATTATTGACACTCAAACCTCTTTCCTTTTAACTTGGCGTAAGATATTCAGCTTTTGCAGCATTATTTTCCATCGTGACATTTATTGGACTTTGCACCTTTATTATAGACAAACCGCCTTGTTTCGCGGTATAATAGCAATGCCGTTTACGGCAAAAATGCAGCATTGGAGCGCAGGCAATGGAAATATCGGCAGAACAGCTGAAGAAACTCAACGACGGGGAATACACCGTCTATGACATAAGAAGCGAGACGGACAGGGCGTATGGATTCATCCCCGGCTCGGTGCACACAACCGCCGACGAGCTTGAGAACAATCCGCCCGCGGACAGGGACAAAAAAATAATAATCTACTGCGCGCATGGAGTTTTCAGCATAGACATTGCGGACAGGCTGTGCAAGCAGGGCTACGAAGCGTACAGCCTCGAGGGCGGTTATCTCGCGTGGATGCGCTATGAGATGCAGAACCGACAGGACAGTGAACTTTGTCAGAAGGTCGAGCAGAGCCTAAGAAAGAAATTCCGCGTTTCGATAATGAGTCCGTTCACGAAGGCTCTCAAGATATATAAACTCGTCAACGATGGCGACCGGGTCGCGGTATGCATATCCGGCGGCAAGGACTCGATGCTCATGGCGAAGCTCTTTCAGGAGCTCAAGCGATACAGCAATGTTAATTTCGACGTTAAGTATCTCGTCATGGATCCCGGCTATAATTCCGAGAACCGCAGGATAATCGAGGACAACGCGCGGGCGCTGAACATCCCGATAAACATATTCGAGTCGGACATATTCAAGTCCGTCTACAATGTAAAAAAATCGCCGTGCTATCTCTGCGCGAGGATGCGGCGCGGATATCTTTATAAATTCGCGCAGGAGCTGGGCTGCAACAAGATAGCTCTCGGTCACCACTACGACGATGTTATCGAGACGATACTCATGGGAATGCTCCACGGTGCGCAGATACAGACGATGATGCCCAAGCTCCACAGCACGAACTATCCGGGCATGGAGCTGATTCGCCCGCTCTACCTCGTGCGCGAGGACGACATAAAGGCATGGCGCGACTACAACGGGCTTCACTTCATCCAGTGCGCCTGCAAGTTCACCGACACCTGCACCACCTGCAACGACGGGCAGAATCACTCAAAGCGTCAGGAGACGAAAGAGCTGATACGCGAGCTTAAAAAGAGCAATCCCGATGTTGAGAAATGCATATTCAGCAGCGTTGAAAATGTCAATATTGACACGGTTCTCGCCTACAAAAAGGACGGAATAAAGCACAGCTTTCTTGACGAATATGACAACAAATAAAAATTTTTCACACGGCACTTGCAAGAACAAAAATAATGTGCTATGATAAGCAGGATATAAAAACAACGCACAGATGGAGAGAGTAGGCGCGCGGCGAACACCGCAGAGAGGGGTCACTTGGCTGGAATGATCCCGTGTCAGAGCACGCCGAAGTTCACTCCGGAGCGGCTCGGCTGAAGCTTTATGTTGTAGGCTGAGACGGTTCACCGCCGTTACACGGTGCTGTCCGCCATCGAGCGGAACAGGCTGAGGCGTCCTATGGGCGCGAATGCAGGGTGGTACCGCGAAGTTTCCTTCGTCCCTCAGTGGGACGGAGGATTTTTTATTTTGCCTCCCCTGCCGGCAGAAAAGATGTAAATTATGCTTTTTGAAAGGATGAGAAGTATGAACGAAAATGCCGAAAAGCTCAAAGAGTTATTCAAAAAGAAATCCTCCGAGGCGGGCAAGGTCTCTGAGCTTGAGGAGCTGAGGATAGAGTTCCTCGGCAAAAAGGGTCACATCGCAAATCTCATGAGCGAGCTTCGCGCCCTGCCAAACGATCAGAAGAAAGAGGCAGGTCAGAAGATAAACACGATAAAACAGTTCATCGAGACCTCCATGCAGGAACGTCTCCAGGAGCTCAAGGCTCTTGAAGAACAGCGCCTCATTGAAAGCGCCGAGGTCTACGACGAGTCTTTTCCCTGCGACACGAACCCCGGCTCTTACAGCCCGATAACGCTCGTTCAGCGCGAGGTTGACGAGATATTTCTCAACATGGGCTTCTCCATTGAGGACTATTCCGAGGTCACCGACGACTACAACTGCTTCGAGGCGTTAAATATCCCGAAGCACCATCCCGCGCGCGACATGCAGGACACATATTACCTGAGCAACGGCCAGTTGCTCAAGACCCACACCTCTGCGGCGCAGAATACTATTCTTCGCAAATACGCCGCCGACCTTGAAAAAGGTATTCCGCTTCGCGCCGTTTTTCCCGGACGCTGCTTCAGAAACGAGAAGATCGACGCCTGCCACGAGAATACTTTCTTCCAGATGGAAGGCATGATGGTCGACAAGGATATATCCATTTCGAACCTTATCTATTTCATGAAGACGATGCTCTCCGAGGTTTTCCAGAAGGATGTCACGGTGCGCCTGCGCCCCGGCTTCTTCCCGTTCGTTGAGCCCGGCTTCGAGCTTGATATCCAGTGCCTTATCTGCGGCGGCGAGGGCTGCTCCTCCTGCAAGGATTCCGGCTGGCTTGAGCTTTGCCCCTGCGGCATGATACATCCGAACGTTCTCAAGGCGGGCGGCATCGATCCCGAGAAGTATTCGGGCTTCGCTTTCGGTCTTGGTCTGACGCGCCTTGCGATGATGAAATACGGCGTCAAGGACATCCGAGTGTTCAACAGCTGCAATCTCAAGTCGCTCTCGCAGTTCACCAATTCATCGTTCACCGTGCCCGACGACACGAAGAAAGAGGAGGCTTAAAGTCATGCTTGTTTCAATAAACTGGATCAAGGACTATGTTGACCTTGACGGATGCGATATAAAAGGACTCATCAACAAGTTCACCCTCGCCACGGCTGAGGTTGAGGACATATATTATATGGGACGCGACGTGCAGAAGGTCGTTGTCGGCGAGATAAAGACGCTCGAAAATCACCCCGAGTCGAAGAAACTTCACCTGCTCACGGTTGATATCGGTGACAAGGTAGTAAACTGCGTATGCGGTGCGCCGAACGTCAGAGTCGGTCAGAAAGTCGCTTTCGCCACTGCCGGCGGCAGAGTTGTCGCAGGCGAAATCGGCAAGGCGATGGTCGCCGGATATGAATCCGAAGGTATGTGCTGCTCTGAGAAAGAGCTCGGCATCAGCGACGAGAACTCCGGCATAATGGAGCTCGACCCCTCATACAAGAACGGCACCGACATAAAAGAGCTGTTCCCGATAGACGATATCGTCTTTGAGGTTGATAATAAATCTCTCACAAACCGCCCCGACCTCTGGGGTCATTACGGAATAGCGCGCGAATTCGCAGCCCTCACCGGCCGCGAATTAAAGCCGCTCGACCTCGCCGACCTTGACAGCGACAGCGAGAATGTTGTTCCCGTAACTATCGGCGACACTGAGCACGTTTTCAGATACTCCTGCCTGAGAATGGCTAACATCACAAAGCATGTCAGCCCCATGGAAATCAGAATCAGACTGTTCTACTGCGGCATGAGACCGATAAACCTGCTTGCAGACCTCACGAACTACATCATGCTCGAAATCGGTCAGCCGACTCACGCATTCGACGCGACAAAAATTGACCACATCAAGGTTGACATGCCCAAAGAGGAGATTGACTTCACCACCCTCGACGGCACGACGAGAAAGGCGGACACCAACACCCTGCTCATCTACAACCACGACGAGCCGGTCGCTATAGCCGGAATCATGGGCGGTCTCGACTCCGAGATAGTCGGCGACACCTCGAGCGTTGTGCTTGAATCCGCGAACTTCGACGGAATCTGCGTCAGAAAGTCGTCATCGCGCCTCGGACTGCGCACCGACGCGAGCGCAAGATATGAAAAGATGCTCGACCCTGAGCTGACTCTCGTAGCTATAAAGCGCTTTGTCAAGCTCGTCAAGGATATCGACAGCGGCGCAGTCATCGACTCAAAGCTGACCGACGAATATGCAAAGAAGTATCCGCAGATAACGCTAACATTCGACAAGGCTTATGTTGACAGATACACCGGAATCGAGATAAGCAACGAGCGCATTATTCATACACTGACCCTGCTCGGCTTCGGCGTTGACGAAAAAGACGGCGTTTTCACCGTCACCGTCCCCTCCTGGAGAGCCACGAAGGATGTCACGATAAAGGCGGACATCATCGAAGAGATAACGAGAATCTACGGCTACGACAACTTTGAAATCACCACGACCCGCAGCCCCCTCAAGCCCGTTCACAGCGCGCCCGAGAGACTTGTCGGCGACGAGATAAAGGACATCCTCGTCAAGAAATACTCCATGCACGAGGTTCACTCCTACATCTGGTGCGACAAGAAAAAATACAAGAAGCTCGGCATCGAGGTTGAGGACAATGTCAAGATACTCAACATCGAGAACTCCGACAACGGCGTTCTGCGCGACTCCATGCTTCCCACCCTGCTCGTCGCGGCATACGAGAACAAGGACTTCGCGGACAGCTACGGCATATTCGAGATAGGCAGAGTTATTGAGGGCACACTCGAAAACGGTTACTGCAACGAGCGCCGCCATCTCGGCGTTGTGCTCTTCTCGAAATCGCAGAGCGAGCGCGACCTCTACTACAAGGCTATCGAGGTTGTCAACTGCATCTTCGAGCAAATTAAACACTGCGCGCCGAAGTTCGCAAAGATAGCTCCCGTCCACGCATGGCAGCATCCGAAGAACACCGCCGCAGTTCTTGCTGACGGCAACGAAGTCGGTTTTGTCTGCGCGCTTCATCCGCAGAACGCCTCCAAACTCGACAAGACCGGTTCGGCAGTCTGCATCGAGATGGATATAGACAAGTTCAGCGACGCGAAGGCATATGACATCGAGTTCAAGGAGCCTTCGACCAAGCAGTCCACCTACTACGATCTCTCGCTCGTGCTCAGAAAGGGCGTCACCTACGACGAGCTTTCCGAGAACTGGAAGAGCATGAATATTGAAGAGCTCGAGAGCGTTAAGCTCATCGACACATACGAGCTGCTCGGCACAAAGAGCATCACGCTCCGCTTCACCTTCTCCTCACACGACCGCACGCTCGAGATGGAAGAGGTTCAGGGCTGGATAGACGAGATACTTCACAGACTGTCCGCGATCGGCGTTTCGCTGAGAGTTTGAGTTAATTTTCAAAATACCATTGTTTTGTTGCAGATTTTGGTATATAATAAACTTTATGGAGGTGGTTACTCATGGCCGACGAGACTATTCAGTTCTCAATAAAAAACGAAAACGACGAAGAAATGAAAAAGATACTCCTCGAGGTTTACAACGCACTTAACGAAAAGGGGTACAATTCGGTCAGCCAGATAGTTGGCTACATCCTTTCTGAGGATCCGACATATATCACCACCCACAACAATGCCCGCAGTCTTGTGCGAAAGCTGGACAGAGACGAGCTGCTGCAGAGCATGGTTGAGGATTATCTCGGAATCAAAAAATAAAGTGCAACTATAACCCGATTGGAGTGACATTGAGTGGCGGAGAACAAGAAGCTTCTCATGTACAAGGGCAAGCCCCTTGTCAGAAAAGACAACACGCTTTATTACGGATACATGGATGAGCCCTGCATCATCATGATGCAGATAACCTCGACCAAGGACGTAAACGGCGCGGAGCTCTCGGATAAAATACTCGTGCAGCTCGTCAGCACAAACGAAGATCTTCGTCCGCGCGACAGGATCCTCAAGAAGGCGGAGCGCAGAGGTCTCTACAGCGCGATAGATATCGGTTCTATCTGGCTTGAGCGTGAGCTTCAGAAAAGAGCATAACAAAAGGCGGAGCACTGAAAACGGTGCTCCGCTTTTTACTATTTGTTTTTCACCCGCCACAAAATATAATCAAAAAGTTTTATACTGTCAGCGTTTCGGCATTTTCTTTTTATTTGAAAAAGAAAACGCCTGCAAAAGAAAAGCAAACTCGGGGTTTCACCCCGAGACCCCGAGACCCCGGCAACGCCGCACCTCAGTACACAGCTTGCGATTCTCAGTCGGCTGCTCGGCACATTCGCCCGCAAACGCGCCGGAGCTTGAACGGGTGCGGGCTCGTGCGTCTTGCTGCGCAAGCCGTCCCCTCGCTCTCCTCAATTAGTTATCGAACACTGCGGCGCGGTTATCAAAAGCTTGATTATCAATATCGGACGTAACTTGCTTCAACTTTGCTATAGCCCGATTCGATAGCTTCATCAATTTGATTTTGCTTATATGGAATTGCAGAAATAAACCCTCTGCACTCGGCAGAGGGTTCAAGTTTTTATTATTGGACTTTTTCGAGTCTGTAGCTGACGGTGTATCTGTTATGCACCCAGCAATTGTTGCTGTCCTTGACATAGGCACGGGCATATGCCGTGCCATGGGACTGGGTGGGGTCGGCACTGCTGAGATCGACCTCGGCGAAGAGCTGATCCGTGGTTATCTTTTCGAGATTCTCTTTCGGACCGACGACTTCAACGGACGGTATGCGCGTCTGAGTCACGACCGCTTTATATCCGGCGGGGACATTGATGAAGGAGATATTGTTGGCACTCACCGAGCTCTTTTGTGAGGTCACGCCGTTCATCTCGACCGTGACCTTGAGTTTCGTCTCCCCGCTCATAACCTTGACTCCGCTCAACGTCGTCAGGTCTATGGTTATCTCATTCCTGCCTGCGCCGAGCATATAGAAATCGATATCGGCGACCGACAGCTCGGTTATGGACGATAGCTTCGTCGCGTCCATGGTGAAATTGAGTCTCGCGGGGCTGCAGGTAAACGCGGGCGGGTTGCTCGCATAAGCGGCAGGCGCATTCTTGAAAGTTACCGTAGTCGGCAGTTCGGCGCGCTGATAAATCGGAAGAGTCATCGTGATATCGGCGAGTCCGTCGTTGACGGTTATATACTGGAGCTTTCCGCCGTATTCGCTCAGCGGGATTATCTCGGCATCGAGCGTTGTGGTCGCGCTGATTTTCTTGTTCAGAGTCACGCGCGCGACAACTTTCTTTATCTTCGCCATCTCAGTCACGGGACCCGACAGCTTCACGGTATTCGCAGAGAGCACCGGGGTTTCTGCTATCAGTCCGTTTGTGACATACGACGCGCCGTCATAGACGACATCGGGCTGGAGAGTGTATTCGCCTTCTTTGTAATAGTCGAAATACACATTTATCGAATCCTGAGAGAGCGAAACTATCTCATAGTTCGCCTTGCTCGGATCTTTTGCAGTTACTTCGAGTTTCAGGGTCTGGCTGCCTGTTGAATCGACATAGTTGGTCTTGGCGACAACGGAGATATCGTCTTTTGTGAGCACGCTCTCGGCGACTTCGTAGCGCTTGCCGTGAACCTTGACTTCGACTGTGAAATCCGTATTGCCGAACATCTGAAGCCCGAGATTCGAGACATTGTTTGATATTTCTATTTTAACAGGGACATCTTTTATTATCCGGTCATCCTCGGGGCTCGCCTGAATTGCAACAACGATCCAGATTATAACTGCGGCGATTATTGAAAGCGCCAAAACGAATCTGTTATCATATATGAGATTTTTGAAGCTTATTTTTTTCTTTTTCATTTCTTAAAACCTCCGAACAGCTTGCGTATGCCCTTAACGGCGGCTTTATCTTCGTTATTCGTTCCGCAAAGGTAGCGCACAAGATGCTCACGCAGATCGGAATCGGTGAGATTTCTGATAAGCTGGCCCTTGCAGGCGATGGAAATTGTTCCGGTCTCCTCGGAAGTGACGACTATCATCGCGTCGCCCTGCTCGCTCATGCCTATGGCGGCTCTGTGGCGGGTTCCGAGCTGGGTATCGAGATTCTCTTTCTGAGTCAGCGGCAGGACACAGCCTGCGGCAACTACCCTGCCGTCGCGGATAACTGCGGCTCCGTCATGGAGCGGCGCGCCGTGATAGAAAATATTGCCTATCAGCTCGCGCGAGACTATCGCATCGACGGGAGTTCCGCTCTTTATGATATCACCGAGGAGCGTATCATGCTCAAAGACGATAAGAGAGCCTGTCTTGCTCTCGCTCATGCTCTGACACGCTTTGCACACGGCGTAGATTGAATCCTTTATCTTCTGATTGCGCTCCGTCTCCTCATCGCGCACGCCGAAAAGATTGAGCTTTGTTATGCTGCGTCTGCCGACGGATTCGAGCATATGGCGCAGCTCGGGCTGGAAGAGGATGACGAGGACTATAATTATCTCGCCGAAGACTTTTTTGAATATGAACTCACTCGCCTGCATATCGAGCAGGTAAATGGCAAGATAAGCCACACCGAAAAGCAGAAGACCCTTTGCAAGCTGAATGGCCTTTGTCTCACGGATGAGCTTGATAACACTATAAAGAATGAACGCAACGAGGCAGATATCCAGGAAATCCGTGAAGGCGAAGTCGGAGAATACAACCTTCAGCTGATCCCAGAGAGATGCGATCTTTTCAGTAAACATAGGCATACCTCTCTTCAATTCCTATAATACCATAAAACGCGCCTGAAATCAAATTACTTCTCAATAAGGCAGACGGCGGAGGCACTTATGCCCTCGCGGCGTCCCGTAAAGCCGAGCCCCTCTTCGGTGGTCGCCTTGACGCTGACGCATGAGACATCGAGCGAGCAGGCGTCAGCTATGTTGCGGCGCATTTCATCTATATACGGGCGCAGCTTCGGAGCCTGGGCGGCAACGGTTGAGTCGATATTGACTATGTGCCAGCCCCGAGCGCCGATAACGCGCACGACTTCGCGCAGGAGTTCGAGACTGTCCGCGCCCTTGTATTTTTCATCGTTGTCCGGGAACAGGCAGCCTATATCCCCCATTGCCGCCGCGCCGAGCAGCGCATCGCTGATGCTGTGGAGCAGGACATCGGCATCCGAATGGCCAAGAAGTCCCATGGTATGGGGTATATCAACGCCGCCGATTATGAGCTTCCGCCCCTCGACAAGCTTATGAACATCGTATCCGCTGCCTATTCTTATCATTGATTATCATCTCCGCTGAGTGAAAATTTTCTTATACTTTCCTGAAATTCATCGTATGTCATGAAAATATTTATCATATCGACGAGCGCGCTTGTTGAAAGGCGCTCGGGAAGCGACAGACTGCGCAGGAACTTTTTGCGCAGAGCCGCCGAATCCGCTTTTCCGCTGAGCCCGGCTTCGTAGAGGTCGGCAACGGTTACAGCTCGGCTCTTTTCCTGCGTACTCTCGCAGGTGACTCCGGCGCGGTTGAGCGCTTCAAGCAAGATCTCAGTATCGATTCCCTCGACCCCTAATTTGCCCTCTTTAGACGGCGCGTCCTTTCTGCGCTCTTTGCCGAACACGTCGGGAATATAGGCGTGAATGACGCTGTCTTTCGGAACGCTTCCGCCGATAAACGAACGGATTTTGAAGCCCGCCGAGTCGCTGTCGGTCAATATGACTATGCCGCGTGTCTGAGCGAGGCGTTTTATCAGCTTCTGCTTCTCTTTGTCCTTGAAAATGCCGAAGCCGTCGGTCTGTATTATAACGGTATCGAGGACTGTGGAGAGTTTTATTTTATCATACTTTCCCTCGACGATGACCGCCTGTTTTATCTTTATCATTTTACCATCAACACCATCCGGCGTTTATTTTCGTGACTGTATCGCCACAAACAGCTTGACAAGCAGTTCCTCCATAACTATCCTGTTATCAACGGCAGAGCTCTTGAGCAGTGTATCGGCTCTGTGCAGTTCATCGAGGCACTGGCGCAGAACGCGCACGCTCAGAGCCGACGCCTGGCGCGAAACTTTTGTCAATTTGAACTCGCGGCCGCGGTAGTTTGAGAATATCTCCGCCGGCTGAGTGTCTCTGTAGCCCGCAGATACGCTGACCTTGACACGATAGATATCGACAAAGACAGATATCACCGCGCCCATTATCATCATAACATCCGCACGCTGGGCGAAGAGCATATTGAGCGTTTCATACGCCTTGTCAAAATTATCCGAGATTATATATTTTGTCAGGTCGAATGCATTCGCTTCGATAGTCTTGACACACATCAGGTCGATGTCTGCGCGTGTTATCTCGCGTCCCTCGGCATATGCCGAAAGCTTGTCGATTTCATTTAAAAGAGTAACCATATCGTCCCCGACGCAGGAAACAAGATATTCGGCGTTTCGCTGGCTGAGCGAAGAATCGCGCTTCTGCGCCGCGCCGACGAGCATTTTGGCAAGCTCATAAGCGGTCTTTTTGTTGAGTTCGACCGCATTGCCGTATTTTGTAAAGAGCGAGACTGCCTTTTTGGCTTTTGCTGTCTTTTTGAGCGAATCTGCCTTGCCGATATAAAAAATCAGCGTGCAGTAATCCGGGACATCGCCGACTATTTTTTCGAGCTTTTCATAGGAATCCTCGTCGAGCGAATCGACAGCCATATCCTTGACGAACACGCAGGTGTTGCTGCTCATCATCGGAAAAGCCTCGACCGCCTGCTCGATATCCTCGAGGGTACACGACGCACCGTCGAAGAAATGATAGTTGAAATCCGCAAAGTCCGGGCTGACGGCTTTGTCTTTTAACTTTGAGGAATAAAATTCCTTGAGATAGCTCTCCGTTCCAAAAAGCAGGAACGCGCCGCCGATATCTCCGCTTCTGATAAGCGCTTTTATCTCTTTTTCGCCGATAGCAGCCATTCAGTCCATCCTTTCCGTCAAAATTCTGCCCGACGGGAGCACCGTAATTCTGATGTTCCCCTGCCCTCCCGTCGCGTACGCGTCCGCGCCGAGGGACAGCAATTTGCCCATGACCGCAGACGCTCTGTCGGCCTCCGCCGATAGCACGGTCAAATTATAGTTTTCCGGGGAAATGCCATGCGGCAGATTCTCCCGCAAAATGAGAATATTCCCTTTTGTCTCCGGTGCATAAGACGGTCTGAAAACAATGACCGCGTCAGCGCCGCTCATGCCGAGCACCGCCGTGCTCGTTTTATTCGTTGTTTTATATCTTAATTCTGCGCCGCCGATGTTTATATCCGCGGCAGGCGCGAGGTTATAATTTTCTGTTTTAAGTATTTCATTGAGGTTGGCATCAGTCTCGCCTGCAAGAATATACTCGGGCGAAAAAGCGTCGATAACATCGAGCGCGAGTGAACTTTCGCCCTCAGAGACGCGCGGGATAAGAAGAAAATCAAGATTATCCGCGCCGACGCTGTCCATTGCGGACTCTATATTTGAGAGGGCATAGTAGCTGTCCCCTCCGCAGCCGAGCAAAGCGGTTTTGCCGCCGGAGCTGACGACAACAGCCGAGCCGTTGCCGACATCTGCCACGGTTATGACGGTTGCCGCGCGGGAAAGTGCAGAAGATCCGACGCACACGCCCGCAAAGGTGAGCGTGCATATCAAAACTGCTGCGCGGACGGTATTGCGCCCAGAAAATTTATAGATAAGCGCAGCCGTCGCAAGGACGATAAAAATCAAAACAAGCCACAGTGGAAACAGAAATGTCGAGGCGTTCAAAGACGAATGAGGAACCGCCGCGAGCGACTTCGATGAATTGATAAGAAAAGACGCGCACACACCGGACAAATCCGCAAGACCGGCCGTTATCACGCGCAAAAATGAAAACTTCGCGGTGAGAGCGGTAAGCCCAGAGAGGATCATACACGCAGATGCGGGAAGATTGGAAACAAGATTCGCCGGGATCGCGATAAGTGACACTTTGCCGAGATCGAGTATCATAACAGGCAGAGTGAACGCACAGGCGAGCACGGTGCTTCGGACGGAGCCGAAGATAAACTCACAGACGCGCTTTGCATATTTATTTCTGACGCGCGCGATATACGGATTCAGCGGAAAATCGATATTGCCGTAGCCGACAATTATTCCGAGAGTCGAGAGGAACGAGAGCCGCAGTCCGAGGCTCATCACGCAATACGGATTGACAAAGCACAGAATAACAAGCGCGATGCCGAGGGAATTGAGTGAATCCGACTGCTTTGAAAGCAGCGTTCCGAGGAGCATAACGAGCATCATGAAGCCCGCACGCATGACGGAATATGTGAAGCCCGAGACCGCCATAAAAACTATAACAAACGCCGCCGAAATAATTGCTCCCGCTCTGCGTCTGAGCCTGAAAACATCAAAAATTTTCAGAATGAACAGACACCAGATTGAGAGGTGCAGACCCGAAACGGCTATCAGATGCGATATTCCCGCGGACGAGAACGAATCCGAAACGCTCTTCGGCAAATTTGATTTGTCACCGATCAGAAGCGCCGTTGCAAGCGCCCCGCGTTCACCGGGGATAAGATGAGAAAGCGTGTTTTTGATATAAGCACGCATCGCGAGCGGATAATAGCCTATCGGCTTGCGCTCCGGCTGAGATATATTTATATCGCCCTTTGCGTATCCGCCCATAAAGATATTTTCGGACAGATAGTAGTTTCTCGCGTCGCGGGTCTTGCCGATATCGTAGAGCTGCAAATCGCCCTCGACAGTATCATACGGCTTGAAACCAAGGCGCGATTTTGAAGAAAGGCGTATGTTCAGCTTATATTTTTCGCCGTCTATCTCGGAAGTTTTAAGCTCTGTATAATATCTTTCGCCGCTCTGCTCCTCGAGCGAGACAACGCTCGCTTTCACGGTATGCACGCTGTCGTTAAAATTCTCCGATGCTTCGTTCGGAACAAGTGCGGCGGCAAAAGACAAAAGCACTGCAACGGCCGCCGTTATACACGCAGTCGGGATTACAAAGTCACGCCGAACGCTCTTGAAGAACAGAGAAAAGATAAAGGCGGCAGCTGCTGCCGAAAGGATAACGACTGCCGCCTTCTGACCGAGTTCAAAAACAAGAGCCAGCGTAAAAAACATTGTAAAACCGATAACCGTGAACGGGCGCGCCATTTCTCGAGTTCTCCGATTATTTGAAGAAAAGAGGAAGCTTCTCGAGGAACACGATATCGTCGCGCTCCGCCGCGTCGCCCTCTGCGAGGACTGCCGCCTTGGCGACTATGTTCGCTTCGAACTTATCGGCGAGGGCAACGACTGCCGCGAGGGATTCGCCGGTGCTGATAACATCGTCAACGATAAGCACTTTCTTGCCGCGAAGCTGATCTCCGTCCTCTCTGCCGAGAAGAAGGGTCTGCTCTGCATCGGTGGTTATAGAACGCACGCTGACACAGACGGGATCGGTCATATAGACCTTCGGCTTCTTGCGGGCAACAAAATATTTCTTGCCGCTCTGTCTGGACATCTCATAGGCAAGCGGGATGCTCTTCGCCTCGGGAGTGAGAATATAATCGAACTCAGGGCACTTCTTGAGCAGCTCCTCCGCCGCTTTAACGGTGACTTCGACATCACCGAAAAGGATGAATGCCGCGATATCGAGCTTGTCGCTGACCGGGCAGAGAGGAAGCTCTCTCTTCACGCCTGCGATTTCCATTGTATAGGTCTTTGCCAAAATAAACATCTCCTGAATATTAATATGGTCTTTTTTATCAGCCTGCCGGCCAGCCGAAATCTCTGCCGCCGAGCATATGGAAGTGCAGGTGTTTGACGGTCTGACCCGCACAGTCGCCGCAGTTGTTGACGATTCTGAAGCCGTCCTTGAGATCGAACTGCTTGGCTATCTTCGCCGCCGCCTCGAACACTTTGGAGACGACCGCGCTGTTCTCCGGGGTTATCTCGGCAGCACTCTTTATATGCTGCTTCGGGATAATGAGAATATGAAACGGAGCCTGCGGCTCGAGATCATAGAATGCGAGAACATCGTCGTCCTCATAGACTTTTTTTGAGGGTATCTCGCCCTTAATTATTTTGCAAAAAATACAGTCATCCATTTTCAGAAAACCTCCGTATTGCATTGCTTGTTCCGCCGGCCGGGAAAGACCGGCGGAGCTATGATTTTATTTTAACATGGCGCTGACGATAGAGTCAACCGCCGCGAGAGCCTCGTCCGCCTTGGAAGCGTCCTTGGCGCCCGCCATTGCGCTGTCCGGCTTGCCGCCGCCCGAGCCGCCTGCTATCTTTGCGGTCTCACGAACTATATTGCCAGCGTGAGCGCCGAGTTTTATTGCATCGGCGCCGCAGGCGCAGGCGAAGTTCAGAGTGCCCTTTTCTTTGTTGACGCCAGCAAAGACTGCGACAATATCTGCGCCGTTGTCACGGGCGGTGTCGCACATCGAGCGAAGCTCGCCGGGGTTGGAGACTTCGACCTCAGCGGTGATAAGTCTGACGCCGCCGACCTGTCTTGCGCTGTCCATAAGGCTGCCCGCCTTGAGAGCGGATATCTCGCTGCGAAGCTCCGCAAGCTCTCTATCCTTTGCCTTTACTTCGGCAGCGAGGGTCGCCGCACGCTTGTCAAGCTCCGCGACATTGCCGAGCTTCATCGCCGCCGCTGCAGACTGCATGATGCGCTCATCGTTTTCTATATGCTTGAGCACGCCGAAGCCGGTGACGGCGGTTATACGTCTGATTCCTGCGGCAACTGAGGACTCGGACACGATCTTGAACAGACCGAGCTTTGCGGTATTGTCCGCATGGGTGCCGCCGCACAGCTCAACTGAGAAATCGCCCGCGCTGACAACGCGCACGACATCGCCGTACTTCTCGCCGAACAGAGCCATTGCGCCGAGCTTCTTTGCCTCTTCAATGGGCATCTCGCGTGTCTCGACCGGAATACCCTTGAGGATAACCTCGTTGACCTCGCGCTCTATCGCCTTGAGCTCATCGCCCGAGAGAGCGGAGAAATGGGTGAAGTCGAAGCGCATCTCCTCGCTGTTGACAAGCTGTCCCGCCTGCTCAACATGGCTGCCGAGGTGCTTTCTCAGAGCCGCCTGGAGCAGATGAGCCGCAGTGTGGTTGCGGCGGGTCGCCTCGCGCTTTTCGACATCTATCTGAGCGTGGACTTTATCGCCGAGAGCGATGCTGTCGCCGCTTATAAATCTTGCAATGTGGAGCACAACGCCGTCGGGAGTCTTGCCTGTTGCGGTAACCTCGAGGGTTGCATTATCGGTCTTGATAACGCCGGTGTCGCCCGCCTGTCCGCCGCTCTCGCCATAGAACGGGGTCTTGTCGAGCACAACAACCACCTCGGAGTCCGCGGTTGCGAACTCGTCACGCTCGCCGTTTGTGACTATTGCCTTTATCTCAGCGTCGCAGGAATAATCGGTATAGCCGACAAACTCGGTCGCGCCGACATCCTTGAACGAAACGTTGCTGTCCTTCCACGCCTGAGCTCCGGCATCCTTGCGCGCCGCACGCGCCGCCGCTCTGCTCTGAGCATAGAGGCGGTCATACTCGTCGATATCAACGCTCATGCCGCGCTCTTCGAGCAGCTCTTTTGTCAGGTCTATCGGGAAGCCGAAAGTATCCTGAAGCTTGAAAGCATCTGCGCCGCTGAGCACCTTGGAATCGCTCTGAGCGATAATATTCTCAAGCAGATTGAGACCTGTGTCTATAGTCTTATTGAAGCTCTCCTCCTCAGCTTTGATGACCTTTACAATAAGGTCGTGCTTCTCGACGAGGTTCGGATAGGCTGTTGCATTCTCTTTGATAACGGTCTCGCACACTTTGTAGAGGAAAGTGCCGTCGATACCTAAGAGTCTGCCGTGGCGAGCCGCTCTTCTGAGCAGGCGGCGAAGGACATATCCTCTGCCCTCGTTTGAAGGCATAACGCCGTCTCCGATCATGAAAGTGGTGCTTCTGATATGGTCGGTAATAACACGCAGGGAGACATCCTTTTTCTCGTCCTCGTGGTACTTGACGCCCGCTATCTGCATGATGTGCTTCATGATGTTCTGGACGGTGTCGACCTCGAAGAGGTTGTCCACGCCCTGCATGATGCAGGCGAGGCGCTCAAGACCCATACCGGTATCGATATTGCAGCTCTTGAGGCGGGTATAGTTATTGTTGCCGTCGTTATCAAACTGGGTGAAAACGAGGTTCCAGAACTCAACATACCTGTCGCAGTCGCATCCGACTCCGCAGGTCGGAGAGCCGCAGCCGTACTTCTCGCCGCGGTCGAAATAGAGCTCCGAGCAGGGGCCGCAGGGGCCTGCGCCGTGCTCCCAGAAGTTATCCTCTTTGCCGAGGCGAACCATATGGTCGGGCGAAACACCGAGCTCCTTTGTCCAGATGTCATACGCCTCGTCATCGTCCTGATAGACGCTGATATATATTTTATCCGCGGGCATCTCGAGCACCTTCGTGCAGAACTCCCACGCCCAGGCGGTCGCCTCATGCTTGAAGTAATCGCCGAACGAGAAATTGCCGAGCATCTCGAAGAAAGTGCCGTGGCGCGCGGTGATTCCGACGCGCTCAATATCGGGCGTTCTGATGCACTTCTGGCAGGTTGTGACGCGGGTTCTCGGCGGTGTCAGCTCGCCTGTGAAATATTTCTTGAGCGGTGCCATGCCGGCGTTGATGAGAAGCAGACTCTTATCTCCCTGCGGCACAAGCGAAAAGCTAGGCAGACGAAGATGACCCTTGCTCTCGAAAAAGCTCAGATACTTCTCTCTGAGTTCATTGAGTCCCGTCCATTCCATGATAAACAACTCCTTAAAAAATAAAAATAGATGCCGTTCTGCCCGGGACGGCCGAAGCCGCGGTACCACCCGGATTGCACAAAACTGCACCCCTCTGCTGCCCTTAACGCAGGCTACGCCCGTTCAACGCGGGAGGCTCCGAGCCGGCTGCCGTACTTCCTGACACGGCGCACCTCACAGCGGCATAATGCCGGCGCGCCTCTCTGCGAGCGGAATAAACGGCTCTGCTCTTCACAGCCAAAAATATTTACTCAAATATTCTACTCTTAATTTTTCCCGATGTCAATGTTTTAGCCGTAAATCGCGGAGAAAATATCGGGAGCGGCGAATAAGAATACCTGTCCGCGGGAGCTATGTATCTGCGGACGGGTGTTCTTTATATCACAAAAGCGGAGAACCCTCTTGAGCTCTCCGCTTTGTTTACATTACTATACTTCTATCAATAATATCGATATCCGGCGAGCTTCTGCGCGGCCTGGGCACGGGTTATAGATCTTTTGATAATCATAAACTTGTTCTCAAGAGCAAGATTGAACGACATTGAAACGGTCTTTACTACCCTCTTCAGGTTGAAATCGACCTTTGCGGAGAAGCGAATCATCGTAAGGCCGAAGTCGGCGATGCTTACTTCGCTGTCCGGCTCGAACTTGCCGTCGGACGCTTTGACTATTCCGTTGCTGACAGCCCACACTGCGGCTTTGAACGCGGGATTCGAGCTGTCGAGATCGGCAAACGAAAGATTGTCGGTATTGACCTCGGGTGAGCCGGCCATTCCGTAAAGAGCCTGAACAAGAGCCAACTTTGTCAGCGCGGAATCGGGGCTGAACTGCGTCTCGGAAGTGCCCGCCATGTAGCCTTTTCTGTACATAAACTCGATTGCATCGTAATACTCCGAATCGGACGCGACATCCGTAAACGGGAAGTTTGCATCGGGCAGAGCGTCAAGGATTCTGTCGGCGATATGTCTGTGTCCCGCCGCGTTCGGATGGTATGTGTCGCAAGTCGTGCCCGTTGTGTCGACAAAGATATAGCCGTATTTCTCGGCGCCCTCTTTCATCGGCTTGTTCGCTATATCGACGACCATTTGTCCGAGATTGATGCTCTGGCTGTCATCCTTGCTCTCCTCGGTATCTGTCGCTCCGCCGTCGCTCTTGACGCTCGTATCGAACATTCCGATAACCATAAGCTGAACATCGGGATTCAGAGCATATATATCCTCAATGACATGGTTCCAGTTCTCAAAGAAGTTTTCGACCCCGTATTTAAGCGCACGCGGGAGAACTCTGATAAGCTCGGGCATTGCGTCGGTAATCTTAGCGAGCTCAACTATTTTGTCGAGCTTATCGTTGACTATGCCGTTCTCCTTGAGAAGATCGCGCAGAGCCTTGACATACTTGCTGCAAGTGCCCTCTTTCTCGAGAATGTCGGCGATTACCCATGTGAGATAAGTGCCGAAATCGTTTCCGCCGACACCGAGGGTAATAAGACCCGCCTGTGAAATTGCGCGGCGATATTCGGGGATCCTCGATTTCATGACCTCGGGGTTATGAGAATCGTGGAAAAGATAATCGTCGCCCGGGTAATCGTCCTCGAGCATATAGCGGATATCTATCGTCCTGAATCCAGGGCAGGCCATCGGAACATAATTCACTCCGAGAGCATCGGCAACATACGCGCCGTATGAATTTTCAACGCGCTTGAACTCAGAATCCACATACACAAGGTCGTTGTGACCGCTGGCGACACTGTCGCCCAGAAGCACATATGTGCCGTAATCATAATACTTCTTTGCGTCTGCACTCTCGGTGCTGTCCGCGGCGAAGCAGACCGAGGAGCCGAAGGCCAATACGCATGTGAGAATCACTGCGACCGCCCTGCTTATAAACCTTTTCATTTTGATCCTCCTATCAAAATAGATAAAGCCGCACAGCCAAGACAACTGTACAGCTTTAAAGTAGCACAGATTTTTTTGAAAATCAATGCCTGAGGGCAAAAAAAGTAGATTATCCTAAATCAGTAGGCATTGTTTTAAAAAAGTGCGGTCATCCGCCAAATTTACAGGGCTTATTCATCGGATTATTCCGATTATATTTTTCTCCGCTTCGACGCTGATAGAAGTATAAGCTTTTATCTCTTTTGTTTGCAGGTCGGCGGTCACGACCGCCTTATCCACACCAAGAATCATTTTGCCATTCTTTACAATCATATTGAAAACGAGATAAAAGCCACAATCAAATTCCGTCTTTGCATCGATTCCGTTTTCCGATATTTCGAGCAAAATTGATTTGAGCTTTTCGCCGCCGCTTCTTGTGCTGACGCTACCGGAAACGAGTATATATGCCCGCTCTCCGGTCGCATACCGCGCTTTAAAGCCCAAATTTTCATCGCTGAATATTTTATGATACTTGCAGTCGCAGTCAAAGGAATAAATCGTTGTGCTCGCCAAACCGAGATGGCTCAATGAATCAACGGCATAGATTTTGCCGCCTGCCTCAAAAATATCGCAGAAATTGCCGTTTATCTCCCCTCCCGGCGTTTTGAGCGCGCCTCCGAACTCGCCGTAGTCGCGGGACACGAAAGTGCGATGAAATATTCAGGCTTCGAGAACTCCGCCAGAAGACCACCGTCGATACCGCCGCAAGGGACGAACAAATAAAGCGGATCAATGACCTGCAGGATTATATTGCGCAGCAGACTACCTACCTCACCGAATTTGACGAATCGCTGGTACGACGCTGGATCAAGCAGATCACTATCTGGGATGACCACATAACCGTCGAACTGAAATCCGGTGTTAGTACCGATGTGGACGCATAAGTTCCATAGATGCACGAAGGCTCCTCACCACTGGATAGTTTCCGGTGATGGGGAGCCTTTGCATTTTATTTCTTAGGATTAATCTTTCCTGCAGTTACAATAGTTACCGCAAAACATGCTGCTGTTCCTGCAATTCCTGCTGCCGCTTTTAATCCGTTCTTTACTTTTTGTGCCTGCTTATTTCTACAAGCTTCACAATACATATGCTTATATCCATCCGGTAATGGCTTCAAACAATTTTTATTTTTACAAACTTTATTTTCCATCTTCATCGTCTCCCTCCAATAACTGCATTTCTTCTACACAAGGTAATGCTTGTATTTTCTTCCTTATATCCGGCAATGCTTTAGTCCAATAGTTTTCTGGTGCTGGGTCGATTAAATCAAGACGCTCTACAAGGCCCTTGGTACTAAGATATGCTTTTTCTATGTAGCTTGCATAATACTGTAAGCTTTGACGAGCTGCAGCGTTTTCTCCCATTTCTTGATATGCCATTGCCTCAGCTAATGAAACCATATTTACAGCACTTAAGCTTTCACGAATTTCATTCATTCGCTGGCTTATTTTGTCAGGGGTTGCGCCTGATAATAATTTCCCGAAAAACGACTCTGGCTGTTCTTTTATAAATACCAAATTTACATTTTGACTTTGCATTAGAAGATTTCTGCTGTCCTCAGCATCTGACGCAATTTGAAGCAAAGCCATTGCTTTCAACTCTGGATTCTTTATTTCCATCGCTTGAAGTAACTTTTGCTGACAACTATAAGCCATTGCTAATCTATCATATTCTTGCCCTTGCCTAACCTCTTCTATTGCTAACTGCACTACCTGAATTTGCTCTGCAATCTGAGCCATTTGCATCTGCGAAGCGTAACTGGTCATCGCCTGGGAAATTGCAGGAGATAGATTTACACTCTGAAGAGATATTGTTGAAACGATTTTATTAGTTTCTGGATTCACAAGATTGGCCATTAATGAACCATCTTTCTTTGTCATCAACCTCAATGCACCACTTGCAATTTTGGCTTTTTGGTCATCTGTTAATATTGCCTGAAACGTCTGCTCTGGAATGCTCGCTTTCACTAAATTAATGAACGCAGGTGCTGAATAAAGCATTTGCTCAATCTTTGAAAAGACTTCTTTTGCGCCTTTCAAAAGTGGGCGTGCCACTTCTGGCATATCATTAAAATATTCTGTTAAATCTTCACTGTACTCAGATGCATTTACGATTTCAATGTCATCCGGTGAAATATGTATTGCATCATCCATATACAACAGCTCCTTCCTAATTATTCCTAATAGGATTTGAATTTTTCGCGAATTATTGTATCTCTTTAATCTTAAATGTTATTTTCAAGTAAGTGTTCAACAATTCTTCTGTTTTCAGCAATTCCGTTATATCGCTAATATCTCCAATTTCAACCGAAAGATAATCATCAACAAAATCGTGAATTAAAAATCTATACTCTTGCTGATAAGAGTATTTTTCTCGCTTCCAAAAAGCAATTCTTGAATTATCTCCCTGTACTTGTTTTAAGTGTTCCACATTGTTAAAAGCATAATATTGAACATAGTCCCTAGTAAATCCATATCCGGCATCCAACAATCCTTTCTTTACTCTATTTACAAACTCATCTTCGTTTTTAATAATTAAAACTGAGTCGCCAAAATTAGGCATTTTCTTTAACTGTTCTTCTGTGAATTGGTACTTGACGGTAAGGTTTTCTCCCTCTAAATGCTCCTCAACATGATTACGATAGTCAAACATAAACATACATAATACTGGACAACCTAAATAACCTAGATTCATTGATGCTGATGGTGCATCAAACTGAGCTATAAATTCGTGAGTATCTACCGTGTACATAGATATTTTCACATCTTGCAACATCATCTGACCATCATATTTATCTCCAACATCTTCATTATCCGTTGTTTTTTCTAAGTCCACATAATATTTTAGATTTTTCATATATAGTTGGCCAGCTTGCAGTTTTCTCAAATTCTTCTCTGAGCCAAATTTCATCAACATTGACCAACCATCTTTTACTGTTTTATCAGGCATATACCTAATCCTCATGTCATCTATTCCACTGCCAACTCTGCCTCAGGGTATCGAGTAGCCTAAACTGCGGTCGGAGCTGACAACAATTTCAGTGCCACAACCCACGACATCTAATCCACAGCCTAAACCCTACCGCATTTTCCGGTCATCCACTTTTTCTCCGGTCAGGCTAAAAAGTAGATATGTTTCCATACAAGAAAACCGAGCTTTCCGCAAGGCTTCTTACGATGATACTAACCTTACAAAAAGCCCGGAAATACGCCACTTTTCAGCCTTTATTTATCTTTTCTTGACAGCAAACAGACCGTCTCGATATGGTTCGTATGGGGAAACATATCTACGGGCTGAATTTTTTCGACTTTATAGCCGCGCTTTGTCAGAAAGCGCAGGTCACGCTGCTGAGTTTCGGGGTTGCAGGAGATATAGACTATCTTTTTCGGCGCGAGGGTCACAAGCGACGACAGGAAGCACTCATCGCTTCCTGCGCGCGGCGGATCCATGAAAACTATCTCCGCTTTCTCCCCGTCCTGCGCCATGCCGAGCATAAACTCGCCTGCATCGTCGCAGAAGAATCGGACGTTCTTTATCCCGTTGCGTTTGGCGTTCGATATTGCGTCATGGACGGCGTCGCGATTGAGCTCAACGCCTATTACCTCGCCCGCCCGCTTCGACGCGACGAGCCCTATAGTGCCGATGCCGCAATAGGCATCGATGACTTTTTCGCTCCCGGTCATGTCGGCATATTCCATCGCTGTGTTATAAAGCACCTCGGTCTGCACCGGGTTTATCTGATAAAACGAGCGCGGAGATATTCTGAAAGTCAGCCCGCAGAGCTCGTCCTCGATTTTGCCCGTACCGTAGAGCACATTCTCGCGCTCACCGAGCACAAGGCTCGTCTGATACGGGTTTATGTTATGGACTATCGTTGTTATGTCGGGATGCTCCTTGCGAAGAGCTTTTACGAAGTTGTTCTTCGCAGGGAAAATCGGACCTGATGTGACGAGCACGACCATTATCTGATTTGTCTTGAATCCGCGCTTGACGAGGACATGACGAAGTGTACCGCCGCCGCTTCGCTCGTCATACGGCTGTATTCTGAAACTTTTCAGCATATTGCGGATCGAGACGATTATCTCATCCGCTTTTCTGTCCTCGGTGAGGCACGAATCGACGCAGACTATGCTGTGCGTGCCGGACTGATAGACGCCGGAAATTATCTTCCCGTTTCTCGCCGTGGCAAACGCCGCCTGCACCTTGTTGCGATAATGATACGGTTCAGCCATGCCGATTATCGGCTCGACATGGGCGAATTCTCCGAGCAGTTTTTCCACCTTGCGCTGTTTGAATTTCAGCTGCTCCGCGTAGCTCAGATTCTGCAGCTGGCATCCGCCGCATTTTTTATATAGAGGACACTTCTTTTCTTCAGTCATATCAAAATTCCATTCAAAAATATATTTTTATACTCGCTAAAAAACGGGGCTAACACATATGCGCAGTCCCGTTTTTTGTTATTTATCCTGCTCCGCTTTGTGCTCGGCTTTTTCTTTTTCCTTCTGTGCGATATCGTTGGTGTTTATCGAGTTGCGATAGACAACGAATCTGTCATAGAGGAACTCGGTCACAAGATTCGTTGCCATGCAAAGAACCTGAACGAGATATTTGTTCCACTCAAGAGTACCCGTAGCATATTTCGTAAACCATGTTGTCAGCGGGGTGAACACGCAATAGAACGCCGCGACCTTGAGCATGGCGATCGGAACATTGTTTGCCGACTTGAATGTAAACTTGCGGTTGAAAGTGAAATTCCAAAGCACGGAGAGAACAAGAGAAATGAGATACGATATCTCCGGCTTCAAATGAAACACTTCATTGAAAAGCGCGTCAGACGCAAACTGAATAATTCCCGCAGAGGCGGAGAACAGCGCAAATTTGACAGTCTGAAGAATGTTTTCCTTTGTGCTGAGCTTCTGATTTTCGGTAGCTCCCTGCGTTTCTTTTTTCTTGTCTGACATAAGTTATCTCCCCTTTCATTTTTTACAGATTCCCGGCATTTCTGAGCATCTCTTCGGCCGATTTGAGCTGAAGTTCGGTGACATCGAGTCCACCGGTTATCCTTGCTATTTCATATTTTCTGCCCTCTGTGTCGAGGCGTTCGACCTTTGTATAGGTCTTGCCGTCCGAGACGGATTTGCTGATTCTCATGTGGCAGTCCGCCTGCGCCGCTATCTGAGCGGAATGGGTGACGCATATGACCTGCCTGCCGCGCGAGACCTCTTTGAGCTTCATGGCAACTTTCTGCGCCGCTCTGCCGCTGAGTCCCGCGTCTATCTCATCGAATATCATCGTATCGAGTCCGTCTCTGCCGGCGATAACGCTCTTTATCGCGAGCATTATGCGCGACAGCTCGCCGCCAGAAGCAATTTTCGCGAGGGGCTTTAGTGTCTCGCCCGCGTTTGCGGAGATGAGAAATTCTATATTGTCCGCACCGTTTATTGTAAACGGTGTTTTTTCTCTGTTGACTTTGAAGCTGACCGACGGCATATCGAGAAATTCGAGCTGTTCGGTCACTCCGCGCTCAAACTCGCGCGATGCCTTTTCGCGCGCCGCAGTAATCTTTTCGGCAAGGGCGCGAACCTCGGCTTTGGTCGAGCTGACGAGCGCATCGAGCTCTTGAACCCGCTCATCCGAAAGGGCTATTTTATTGCGTTCTTCGCGTGCGGAATCAAGGAAAGAGAGCATTTCATCTTCCGTCGAGCCGTATTTTACTGAGAGGCGGAAAAGCTCATCAAGTCTCGCTTCGATCTCTTCGAGCTCGGACGGATCATAAGAGAAATCTTCAATAGCCGAGCGAAGTTCTCCCGCGCAGTCCTCAAGCTCATAGCCGACATTGCGAAGAGTCTTTGCGGCGGGCTCGACATCTTTATAGAATCGGGCAGCGTCCTCCGCGTTCCCGGCGCAGTCGCCTATCGCGCTTATCACGCCGAAGCTGTCATCGGCGCCCTGGAGAATATCATACGCCGCTCTAAGCGATGCCGTGACACGCTCGCAGTTTTGCAGAAGCGTCTTTCGCTCGTTGAGTTCGTCGCGCTCTCCGGGTCTTATATCCGCCTGTTCAAGCTCGTTTATCTGATAATCGAGCAGGTCAAGCCGGCGAAGCTTCTCCGACTCGTCTGTTTTGAGGGAATCGCGCTCCCTGATATATGAACAGAGTTCTCTGAATTTCTCTCTGTATTCTTCAAGCAATTCGGCATCGTCCGCGACGCAGTCGATGAACTCGAAGTGCTTTTCGGGCGCCATGAGCGCCTGATTGTCATGCTGACCGTGTATGTTTATCAGCTCATGCCCCGCCTGTCGGAGCGCGGCGACATTCGAGGGTACGCCGTTTATGCGGCAGGTATTTTTGCCGTCCAGACCGAGGGTTCGGCGAAGAAGTATATTCCCGTCCTCGTCGGGCTCGATATCATATTCTTTAAGCCGCGCGGCAGTGTCGGCGGAAACGCCGGAGAAGAGTGCAGTAACGCTCGCGGACTGCGCGCCGGTTCTGATAAGCTCGCGCGAGGTACGTTCACCGAGCACAGCATTTATAGAATCGATTATGATCGACTTGCCCGCGCCGGTTTCGCCCGTAAGGACATTGAGCCCCGAATCGAACTCGATATCGGCGCTCTCAATTATTGCTATATTCTCTATTTTCAGACTGAGAAGCATAGCTCAAACCTCATTTTTCAATAAGTCGTTTTATGGAATCTTTCATCTGCGAAGCGTAGCTTTCGCTTCTGCAAAGGGCAAATATGGTATCATCGCCCGCGAGGGTGCCGACAAGCCCCTCCCAGTGCATGGAATCAAATGCCGCGCACGCCGCCTGAGCCATGCCGGTATAGCAGCGGATAACAATCGTATTGCCCGCATAGTCGGCGGAGACAACGGACTGGGCGAATATGCTGCGAAACTTCGAGAGCAGTTCGTCCGACTCGGTCTTTGTAACGGCGTATTTATACTGACCGTTTGCGCCCATAGTCTTGACAAGGCGCAGCTCTTTTATATCGCGCGAAACCGTCGCCTGAGTGGCGTCAAAGCCGCTGTCCTTGAGCTTCTGAAGAAGCTCGTCCTGGGTTGACAGGTCATATTTTTCAATTATTTCGAGTATTGCTTCCTGCCTTCTTTTTTTCAAGGTTATACCTCCCGTTCATCGTGGGAACTGCTGTTCCATTTCATCATTTTTCTGTTGAGTATATCTACAAAACTGTCGTTCTTGAGTCTGATAAAGCTCGCGCAGATGTCCGCCTTTTCGACCGTTATGCTCCCCTGCGCCGAGACTGTGAACGGCTCGTCGCCGTCGCACGAAACGGAGAGCGGTCCGTCATCATCGGAATAGATGCGCAGCACCGCGTCGTCGCCCAGAACGAGCGAACGGGTGAAAACCGAATGAGAACAAATCGGAGTGAGTATCATACATTCAAGCTTCGGATCGACCACGGGACCGCCGGCAGAGAGAGAATATGCCGTTGAACCGGTCGGAGTCGAGAGAATGAGTCCGTCGCCGAGATAGCGGTTGAAATATCTGCCGTCGAGATCGACATTTATCTCGGAAATTCTGCTCAGCCTCGACAGGCGCATCACGGTGGAGTCGTTCATGCTGTATCCGCTCTGCACGCTGTCGCCGTCGGCGGCGGTGGTTTTAAGCATCATGCGCTTATCCATGCTGTAATCGCCGGTTATGAGCTTTTCGAGCAGATCGAGCTCGTGTATCTCGAGACCCGCCATAAACGCAAGGCGACCCGCGTTGATGCCGAGGACGGGCTTTGAGTAAACCGCGGCCTTCTTGGCGGAATGGATTATCGTTCCGTCCCCACCGACGGTTATGACCGCCTCGCAGCCGCCGAGCAGCTCTTTTTCAGGCAAAAATTCAGCCTTGGTATCGGAAAACACATTTTCCGTACTGAGCGGCAGAGAATATGCCGCGCCGAGTTCGTCGAGCCGCGCACAGATGAGCCTTGTCACCTGAGCGGCGTTTTTACGAGTAAGATTTGGAATTATTGCAAACATCATAGTTATTCTCCCGCTTTGAAACAGGCGTGCGCCGCGCTGACGACTCCCGCGACATCGGGTGCCGAAACGGACTGCACTTCGTCCTTTTTCAGATATACGAGGTATTCTATATTGCCCTCCGGCCCCTTGACCGGGGAAAAATCGAGAGCCGACACCGAAAATCCCGCCTGCACGGCATAGGAGCAGACATTTTCAATGACTTTTATATGCACGCGCGGATCTTTGACCACGCCTTTCTTGCCGACATTCTCCCTGCCCGCCTCGAACTGCGGCTTTATAAGGCAGACGGCACTGCCGCCGTCTTTTAAAAGCGGCGAAAGCGCAGGCAGGATATATTTCAGAGATATAAACGAGACATCCGCGCTCGCAAAATCGGCGCGCTCGGGAATCTCTTTTTCCGTTATGTATCTGAAATTTGTCTTTTCGAGATCGACAACGCGATGGTCGAACTTCAGCTTCGGCGAAAGCTGACCGCTGCCGGAATCGACAGCGTAGACTTTTTTCGCGCCGTTTTGGAGCATACAGTCGGTAAATCCGCCCGTTGACGCGCCGATATCGATGCATAAATATCCGTTCAAATCGAGTTTGAAAACATCGACAGCTTTCTCGAGTTTCAGCCCGCCGCGGCTGACATAGCGTTCCGACTCGCCTTTATACTCGATTATATCACAGTCGTTCGCCAAAAGTCCAGCTTTAGATACAACTTTGCCGTTTAAATATACATTCCCGCTCTTTATCATTTCCTTGGCTTTTTCGCGCGATGGCGCGACACCCAAGGAGACCATCAGAGCGTCTATGCGCTTTCTGTTTTCCTCCACGGTCAATCCTCCGCAGAAGTGACGAACGAGAGCACGCCCTCTTCGTCAAAACCGTATTTATGTAAGAGCGACTCAACGGACGCCTGCTTGACAAAACCGTTTTCGATAGCTCTGAGATGATATTTCCCGGAGAATCCCGCTTTCGAGAGGTCGAACAGGAAGCCTTCGCCCGCTCCGCCGCGGCGTATACCCTCTTCGAAGAAATAGACGTCCCTGCAGTCTTTCGCCGCTTCTACCGCGCCCTCGCAGACGGGAATTATGCGGTTGAGCTTTATAAGCTTCACGGATTCGCCGGAATTCACAAGCTTTTCATATGCGAACGCGCAGGCTGAAAAAGTCCTGCCGTAGGTTATGATTGCCTTTTCGGCGTTTTCGTCGCCGAACACATCAAAGTCGGCAAAGGTCGGTTTGATGCTCTCGGGTATCGCGCGCTGAGCTCCGCGCGGATATCTGACCGCGACGAGCTTCGACTCGGAATAGAGCGCCTGCTGCATGGCGTGCTTGAGTCCCTCATAGGACGATGGCGAATAGACGGTTATATCCGGCACGCTTCTGAGCATCGAAACATCAAAAACGCCCTGGTGTGTCTCGCCGTCCTCGCCGACAAATCCGGCTCGGTCGATGGCAATGACCATCTTCTGCTTCTGGAGCGCGGCATCGTGCAGAAGCTGATCAAAGCAGCGCTGGAGGAAGGTGGAATAGACTGCAAAAACCGGGATAAATCCGCTCTTTGCAAGACCGAGCGCAAACGCAACGGCGTGCTCCTCGGCGATACCTATATCAAAGAATCTGTATTTATATTCATTCGAGAACCGCTCAAGCCCCGTGCCGATGGACATCGCGGCGGTTATGGCGCACACGCGGTCATCGCAGGACGCGAAACGACACATGATATCGCCGAAATTGCTCGAAAAGCTCGTACCGGATGAAAGAGGCTCTCCGGTGTTGATATCAAACTTCGAGATTCCGTGGAACTGCTCGGGCGAACGCTCGGCAAAATCATAGCCCTTGCCCTTGAGGGTATTGACATGGAGAAGTACGGGTTTGTCATACTTCTTCGCCATCTCAAACGCTTCGCAGAGCTGCTGGATATTGTGCCCGTCAATAGGACCGATATAGTGAAGTCCGAGATCCTCGAACCACGAATCGGAATAGATAATGCGCTTCAATGCGCTCTTTATATCAAACGCCGCGTCCGAGAGCTCGTTTCCTATAAGCGGGATATGCTTTAAGAGCTTTTCGGTGTGCGCTTTCATGCGGTAATATTCAGGTTTCGCTCTGACGACGGCAAGATAACGCGCCATCGAGCCGACATTTTCGGAGATAGACATCTCGTTATCATTGAGCACGATTATGAGCCTGTCGTGCGTTCTGCCGGCGTTGTTTAAAGCCTCATAGAACATTCCGCCGGTCATCGATCCGTCTCCGACGACGGCGACGACGGTATTCTTGCTGCCGCGCATGGTATTCGCGGTCGAGAGTCCGAGCGCACTCGATGCGGCGGTGCTGGAATGGCCGCTGTAGAACATATCATGCTCGCTCTCATCCGGGCGGCAGAAGCCCGAGAGTCCGCCCTCCTGGCGCAGGGTGTGAAAGCGCTCGTATCTGCCTGTGAGCAGCTTGTGGGTATAGGCCTGATGGCCGACATCCCAGACAAACTTATCGCGCGGGGAATCGAACTCCTTATGCATGGCGAGAGTCAGCTCCACAACACCGAGATTGGACGCGAGATGACCACCGTTCTTCGAGACCGTGTCGATAAGAACTGTGCGTATCTCGGCGGCAAGCTCGTTTAGCTGAGCATAGCTCATGCCTTTTATATCCGCTGGGGAATGTATATTTTTAAGGTAATTGTCAGATGCCATTTGACTTCAACCTTTCACTGAGAATGGATTGACGGTCACTTATTTCTGGAAAGAAGCTTTTCGGAAAGCGATATCAAAAATTCAGCCTCATCGCCGAAAATTTTAAGAGAGTCTATTGCCTTATCGGTAAGCTCCGCGGCTATTTTCTGCGCCTTTTCGAGACCGAGGAGCGAGACATAGGTGTTTTTGCAGTTTTCGGCGTCGCTGCCTATCGGCTTGCCGAGGGTCGCCTCGTCGCTCGTGACATCGAGGATATCATCGACTATCTGGAACGCTATGCCGAGATTTTCGGCATATACTCTCGCCGCTTCGAGCTTTTTATCGTCGGCTCCGGCGGCGATGCAGCCGAGCTGACACGCGCATCTTATAAGCTCGCCCGTCTTGAGGACATCGACACTGCGCAGATCATCGACCGAAACAGTCTTGTTCTCGTTTTCAAGATCCTGCACCTGGCCCGCTATCATTCCGGCGCAGCCCGCCGCACGCGCAAGAAGCGAAACGGCCTTTGCAACGGCATCGGCGGGGATATCTTTTGCGTCGCCTGCGGTCTGGAATGCGAAAGTCAGCAGCGAATCGCCGGCAAGGAGCGCGTTTGCTTCGCCGAATTTGATATGGCTCGACGGCTTGCCGCGGCGTATATCGTCGTTGTCCACGCAGGGCAGATCGTCGTGGATGAGCGAATATGTGTGGATAAACTCGATAGCGCAGGCAAGGGGCAGAGCCGCTTCGACGCTGCCGCCGCACATCCTGCAAAACTCGAGGGTCAGCATCGGGCGGATGCGCTTGCCGCCGTTTTCGACGCTGTATCTCATCGCTTCGAGCATCTTTGCTTCACCCGCGCCCGACGGCTCGGACGAAAGATATGCCATGAGCGAGTTATTTATCATAGAGATATACTCGTCGGCTGTATATTTTTTACTCATCTTCATTCTCCTTTTCAAGCTCGGACAGTTCTTTTATCTTCGTCTGGGCTTTGTCGAGATACTCGTTGCAGAAAGAGACGAGCTTCGTCCCCTCTTCAAAGAGCTTCAATGACTCATCGAGAGAAGCGTCGCCGCACTCGAGAGCGGAAACTATATCTTCAAGTCTTTTGACTGAATCTTCATAAGTTTTCTTAGCCATTGCCTGTTCCTCCGTTTCCGACAGATGAAGTGACGCGGGCGGTGAGCTTTATATCCGCCGCAGTCACGGTTATATCGTCGCCCTCTTTGGGGACATTCGTTTTTGATATCAGCTTTCCGCCGCGTTCGACCGCCGCATAGCCGCCCGAGAGTATTCTCAGGGGGCTGAGTGCATCGAGCCTGCCCGCGAGGACGGAGAGATTTAATTTATCCCTGTGATGCGCCTGCAGAGCCGCCGACTGCATATCGGAAAAGAGCGAATCGAGAGTCTGCCGCTGAGAGATTATCTGCTGCATCGGTCCGTATGCCGAAAGTTCCGCACAGATACGTTTTATTTCATTACAGCCGAAGCGAATATGTGAATCCAGCGCAGAGGCGCAGCGCCTGCCGAGTTGATTGATATATGCGTGCTGTTCCGCCCTGTCACTGACGGCAAGTTCCGCCGCTGCGGACGGGGTCGGCGCGCGGAGATCCGCCGCGAAATCGCAGATGGTGAAATCCGTCTCATGACCGACCGCGGAAATCACAGGGATATCGCTCGCCGCAACTGCGCGAGCCACTTTTTCTTCGTTAAAAGCCCAAAGCTCTTCGACCGAGCCGCCGCCGCGCCCGACTATGAGCACATCGGCATAATGCCCCGCGTTGAACCGCCTTATGGCATCGGATATCTGACCCGCCGCAGACGCACCCTGCACCTGCACGGGACAGAGGATTATCTGCGTTGACGGGTTGCGGCGCGTTATGACATTTATAATGTCCCTGACCGCAGCGCCCGTCGGCGAAGTGACGACGCCGACACGCTTCGGAAAACGTGGTATCGGACGTTTGCGTTCCTGCGCAAAAAGTCCCTCCGCTTCAAGCTTTTTCTTGAGCTGTTCAAAGGCAATACTCAAAGCGCCCGCTCCGTCGGGCTGCATATCTTCAATATAGAGCTGATACTGACCGTCGCGCTCAAAGACGCTGACGCGCCCTCTGGCGATAACTTTCATGCCGTTTTCGGGCATGAAGCCGAGGCGTTCGTTATCGAACTTGAACATGACTGCGCGTACTGCCGCCTTCTCATCCTTGAGGGTCATATAGAAATGCCCGGTGCGGTAATGATTCGTAAAATTCGATATCTCCCCGCTGACGAACACCGTTCGCAGGTTATAGTCCGAATCCATAACGGATTTTATATATCTGTTAAGTTGACTTACTGTTACGCTGACGGTTTCAAGCATTTTTCTGCTCCCTGAGATAAGTCAGATACGCCGTTCCGGCGGCATTATCCGCCGAGAATGCAGGCTCGGCAAAGTATGAGCCGAACTCCTTTGTAAATCTTTGGCGTATTATTGAATTGGACATCACGCCGCCCGCAAAGACAAGCGGTAGGTTGCCGTATTTTCCGAGTATATTCTTCGTCATTTTTTCGAGAGCCGCCGACACGGAATCGAGGCAATAGAGCGCGATATCGCACTGCTCCTCGCCGCTTTTTATCATATCGAGGCACTTGTTTTCAATACCCGAAAGGCAGCAGTCTGTGCCCTTGACGCAGGGTTTCGGCTTGAATACTTTTTGGCTTTTGAGCGCCAATTTTTCGAGTTCTGCGCCCGCAGGGAACTTGAGTCCCATAGCAACGCCGACCCTGTCAACAGCCTGCCCCGCGTTGAGATCGAGAGTTCTGCCGATGATGTCAATATTGAGAAGCTTCTCTTCATTGGGGCGCACCAAGAGCGCCTCGGTCGTTCCGCCGGAGACATGGAACGCGATAAACTCGCGGTCAAAAAGTTCAATATGCCCGCTCGAATAGACAGCCGCCGCGACATGACCCGCCTGATGCGAGAATTCATAAAGCGGCACGCCCAGGGCAGATGAGAGGCACTTCGCGGTATTGAGTCCGACGGTAAAGCACGGCATATACGAGCCCTCTGCATCACGCGGAGCATATGACGCGCCGATAAAATCAGGCTTACCGCACTCGTCGATAACAGCAGAAACGACCTGCCAGAGCTGCTGTGTATGATGAAACACGGCGTCGCTCTGACGCAGTCCGCGCTCGCCGCTCTTGACGGGCAGAAGCATCTTCTTTTGAAAAACACATCCGCTCACATCATCAAAGGCTGCGGCGGATGTAGTATAGTTGCTTGTATCTATGCCAAGATAAACAGCCATGGCTTATTCCCCTTCCGGGGCGTCGGAGCCGCTTCTGTCGGCAACCTTTTCTTCGCGCGCCACAGAGCCGAGAACACCGTTGACGAACGACGCATCCTCTGCCGTAGCGTATTTTTTGCACAGCTCGACAGCCTCGTTTATTGAGGTGCCGACCGGGACTTCCGGTATGTACATAAGCTCGCAGATGCTCAGTCGCATAGCGGACAGAGCGACGCGGGATATTCTGTGTTTCTTCCAGTTCTTTGAATATTTTTCGATGATATCATCGATTGAAAACAGCTTGTCCCACGCAGTCTGGGCGAGCATGGACGCGAACTCGTCCGGCTCTATAAGCTCGTTTTCAAGGCTGAGAGATATAATATCGTCCATATCCGTCTCGGGATTGAAGGACTTTTCAAACAGCAGGGCAAACGCCTGCTCTCTCGACTGGCTTCTTGTCATAAACTTTCCTGTACTCCCCTCAGAATTCCGCTCTCGGGCGGTAAACATTGCTCGGCATAAAAACCGAATCGAGCCCTCCCGCAAGAGAGGGCTTGAAAAATTTACTTTTCGCTTTCGGGCTTGATATCCATACCGGCTATCGAGACGTTGACCTTCGAGACCATCTTTCCGGTCATGCTCTGGACGGCATTCTTGACATTCTTCTGAATATCCGCCGCGACCTTCGGAATCTTGGTTCCGGGCGCGATATTGACATGGATATATATCTTGACATCGTTATCCGACGACAAGACGCGCACGGACTTCGCCGCGCCCTCTCCGAGCTTGAAGATCGAATGTACGTCGGGAGTCCTGGCGGCAAAGCTGCTCACGCCTTCAACGTCCTTGGCGGCATTGAGAGCTATCGATGCAATGACATCCTCGGATATTACGAGGTTGCCGATATTGTCAACAGTTTTGTTTTCTTCCACAGGGCATTCCTCCTTCTGCCCTATATTATAACACAAACTTGAAAATTCTCAACTACTTAATTCAACAATTGTTATGTTTTCGGCTGAAAAACCGGTCTGTTTGAGAACTATCTCCTTTATCTGGAGGATAACCGTGTCGTTCAAAGCACCTTTTGCGACGATTACTTCGGCGGAGTTATTGTTGATTATCACGACGCAGTCGCCGCCGGTTTTCGCTTTTATCAGCGCTTCGATATCACCCTCGAGCTTTATCGCGTTTGACAGAGCCTTGAGCGCCTCGGTCGCCTCCTTGACTGCGGAGGCATCGGACGAGCTGTCTTTTATAACTTTGTTGAGGGTCTCCGACGCTTCGTCATGGGCGGAATTTCTTCTGAGCTTGGCGGAGGCGAAATAATCGCTGCTCTTGCCTGTTGTCACCGCGCTCTCCGAGACTCCCGACGAATTGACAAGCTGCGCATCGCCGAGATTCCCGCCCGTGTTATCAACCGCCTCGACCGACGGCTTCGCGTTCGCGCTCTTCACCGACGGGCGGTTATAATACCAGTTTATAAACACCGCCGAGCCGAGGGCGAGAACGAGTGCCGCGGCGATTATCTGCCTTTTCCTGACGACCATAAATATCAATCCTTTCGGGTTTCTTTTATTTGAACGGCGCTGTTACGCCGACATTTTCGTGATATATACGCGCGACGCGCTGATATCGAGAACGGCGGTTATCGCCTGGGTTATCTCCTGGCGCACGGCATCCGAGCCGCCGCCCTCGCAGACGACCGCAACGCCGCGGATCTTCGGCTGAATGAGTTTTATTATCATTCCGCCCTCGTTCCCGTCGGTCTCTATAAGAACATACTCCTTTTCATCCGAAAAGTTTTCTTTTTCGAGAGCCGTGCCGCCGGAGGTGTCGCTTTTTATCTTTTCGTTTTTTGCATAGACCTGCTCGGCGCCGCTCTCGAGAGTCACCATGACGCGGGTCTTGCCCGCTCCGTCTATCGAAGAGACTATCTCTGTCAGGCGTTTTTCTATGTCCTCGGCATAGGTCTCCTGGCTCTGCGCCGCAGTGACGCTCTCTTTTTTCTCCGTCTTCTTTTCGCCCGACGGAATAAATTCGGAGATAATGAGCAGCACCACACCGAGCACGCCGACCGCGCAGAGCACGGCAAGCTTCTTGTCGGAAGTGAATACGGACTTCAATTTTTCAAAAAAGTGTTTGATATCCATCAGCTTGTGCTCCCGGTTCTTATATCTATCACTGCGTCCCCCAACAGGTTTTGTAGTTTCTCGACTGCCGCTTCTTTCAGCACTGCCCCGCCCGGCAATATGATATTCGCCTTTTTAATAAATATGCCGCCATACTCATCAATATCCGTCAAAAGGTCTATTTCGCAGTCGGGGTAGCCGTAGGACGCGAGTATTTCCTGCACGCCGTCCTGCATCTGCTGGGCATATGCGGCGGTCAGGCGGTAGTTCACTTCGTTATTTAGTTCGCTCGGTATCAAAGCCTCTGTGTCGGGCGAGGATGCAGAAAAATTTGTTTTCATTATGGCGCTCGCAAGCGGAAAAACGAGCGCGCATATGACCGCCAGCGCAGTGACGCACCGCATTATTTTCTGCATATTTCCCTTTGGCACGAGCGCATATATGACCGACGAGAATATCGCCGCAGTGCACACGCCGAGCGCCCATTTTTTCAGTTCCTCCATGCTAAGCACCAGCTTTCACGGAGATGACTATCCCCGTCGAGATAATAAAGAGAGCTGCCGTAAGAATCACCGCCGCGTTTATCACGGTCAGCGCGGACGAGAGAGTGTCAAGCACCTCGCCCGTTGTGTCGTCCCCCATGGACGAAGAGAGCACGCCGAGGAGCTTCAACAAAATAATTCTTGCCGTCAACTGAAGAACAACGGGCAGGTCTATCATCACAACGGCGATAACGCCGAACACGCCGACCGTGCTTTTGAGCAGAGACACACTGCCGATTATTGACGAATAAGCATCACTGAGCGCGCCGCCGACTATCGGCACGGCGGAGCTGAGCGCAAGCTTTATGCCTTTTGAAGCCAAAGTGTCCGCGCTCCCGGCGAGCAGACTTTTGAGCCCCAGAACGGCCGAAAACGCCGCCGCAACAAATGACAGAACGCCTATAGTGAGTTTTTTTATCATATCCGCGAGCTTCGTGAGCTTCAATTCGGGGCTCAGCGACGCGGACACGCCGAAAGCCGAAAACGCACCGCACAGGGGCATGATTATATTCCCTGCCGTCTGCGCCGCCGCCTGAGCCGCAGCCATGGCAAACGATCCGTAAGTCAGGGCGAGCGTGGGATTCCCTGCGGCGGTTATTATACCGGCAAGCACAGGAATGAGCGCGAGCATAAAATCAGAAGTTGTCTCAACGGCGCTCATCCCCTGCGAAATAACTCCGGCGGACGAGGCGAAGACGGTTACCGCGACGGCGCAGCCTATGACTATATTCAGCGGCTCGGAAAAGTTTTCGGCGGCGGCAGTGCCTTTGATAAGACCGACGAGAACAACAACGCCTGCGATTATAACCATGTCTTTTATCGGCTTTTTGAAGCTCCCGCGCGCAATATCGACGAACATGGAGATAATTTTTTTAGGTGATGGTGAGAGCATCGACTGCCAATTTGATATATCTATCCCCGCCGAGTCAATAGTGTCTTTCACATCATCGGGCAGAGAATCGTCGAGGCTGTCCGCTCCGCTCGACTCATAAAAAGACGAATAATTGTCCGTCGTCTCCTCTTCAAGAGCGAAGCACACGGCGGCATTCAAAAAGAGCAGAATGAGCAGAGCCGCAAATACTTTTAAGCTTCTCATAAACTTCCCTCAGATATTTATCAGTTCTTTTGCGAGCGTGACCGCCGACTTTATCAGCGGCAGGGCGAGCGCGATTATCGCCGCCTTTGCCGCAAGCTCGGACACGCCCGCCACGGCGGAATTGCCGTTGTCGCGGCAGATATCGCCCGCGATCTGCGCCGCGACGGCAACGCCGAGTGCCTTTATCAGCACGTATATGCACTCGCCGCCTGTCTCCGACATCCCGGAGAAAAAATCAAGCTGCGAGATTATATTCTGCAAAATGCGCACTGCGGACGCAGCTATCACCGCGACTGCCGCCATCTGCACTATCGGGGCATACTCCGGGCGATACTGCTTTATCACGGCACACAGCACACACACCGACACCGCGAGCGCGGCGGTTTTAATTATCTCCGCCATATCAGCCACCGAGCATGCCGTTGACGGCATCGAGCAGCTGCGAAAGATACGGCAGCAGCATGATAAGCACGGCGGCTATACCCGCCAGAACGGTTATCAGCGCATAATCATCCCGACCCGCTCTTGACAACACCTGACTGAGCACCGCCACGATTATGCCGACCATTGCTATTTTTATAACTATTCCCGCTTCCATAGACGATGCACGGCAAACGCCGTTCCTTTCCTGAATTTATCAGACAGCCGCTATCACAATGACTGCGCCCGCGAGCGCGCCGAGAGGCGGCAGAACTTTTGCATATTTCTTTTTCTTCTCCCGCGCCTCCGATAGTCTCAGTTCAAAATCGGCACAGAACATATCGCAGTTTGCTATCTGCCCCTCGAGCGCGGTAGTGCCGAGCGAGCGGCCGAAAGAGACAAGCCGCGAGATATCGGACGAGGTCAAGCCGACGGTGTTTTTCCGCGCGGAAAGCGAATCGCTCCACGCCTGCGGAAACGGCTCGGAATCGCAGAGCTTTATGCACTCCGGGATAAACACGAGTTCTTTCAAATCCGGGGTCGAACCTAGTATCCCGAGCACATCGCCGACCGGACAGCAGCAGCATTCAAGCTGGGTCCGCACAACGCGCAGCATAATGCATATCTTTTCAAGCAGGCTCACGCGCAGGCTCAGCATACGCGCCGCATATCCGCCCGCGAGCAGCAGCGCCGACGCCGTCAGGACGGCTCCGATCATTCGCATAAAAATGCTCCTTCAGATCATATATTCCAGCCGTCTCACCCGGGGATTCGCCGAGCATGACGAGCTTCGAGAACACGCCGGACGAGAGCAGCTCCGCCGCGGCGGGACGGCTACGCAGATCTTCATCTTTGCCGGCATGGACACTGACGAGAAAATTCACGCCAGAGTTCATGCCCTCCAAGATGCGCTTCGTTTCGGAGAGATTGCCTATCTCGTCGCAGATGATTATCTGAGGCGAGAGAGTTCTGAGCGCTGTCAAAATACCGACATCTTTCGGATAGCCTGTCAGAACGTCGGAGAAGCCGACATCGCACTGCGGGCATCCGCCGCTCGAAGCGGCTATCTCTCCGCGCTCGTCAACTATCGCCACACGATAATATCTGCCGCCTGAGACGCCCGACAGCCTGCGTGCGAGGTCGCGCAGGAGCGTTGTTTTGCCCGAGAGCGGAGGTCCCGCGATAATCGCGGACACGATGCCATGAGAAAAGACGGACGGATATATTTCATCCGCCGCGCCCGGAATTTCATGGGCGATGCGTAGATTCACGGACGAGATATCGCGAAAGGACCTCACGATCCCGCTTTCCGCCATGACCGCCGTGCCGCAGACTCCGGCTCTGTGTCCGTGGGCAAGGCTTATGAACCCGCTCGCCGCGGCGGCGGAATTTGAATGGACGGAATAGCCGCACATGCGTGAAAAGCTCGCCTGAAGCTCCGCAGGGGTTGCCGCAAGCGCGCCCGGCGAATATACCGAGCCGGTTCTACCGCTTTTATAAACAAACAGCGAGCCTACGCGCGTAACTATAACAACGGGTCTCGCGGCGCGCAGGCGAATTTCATATGCGCTCTCTTTGACACGGCTGTCGACCCCGAGCAGAACAGTGCGAAGCCGATCATCGAGAAAGTCCACCGCGCTGTCAAATGAATCCGCCGCCCGCATGATATCGCCTCCGTTTCTCTAAATAATATGAAGCCTTGTCCCCGGGTAGAACAAAAAAGCACCCTGCAAAAATGCAGAGTGCCGATATTGATTTGTTTATCTGACTTCGAGTATATTGCTCGCGCCAGTGAAGAGATTGAAATACAACAGTTTTTCTTCGCCGTTTTCGATAAATTTTATCTCATAGTTTCCGTCCGCGCGGGCACCGACGCATTTGACATCGAGAATCTTTGCATCGGATTCTTTGAAAGTCTCTTTGAGCACTTCGAGCTCCGCTTCGCTGTATTCCCCGGCATCGTCGGATACGAAGAGCACGCGCCCGAAGAGGTTGTTTATCTTCGCGAGCAGCAGTTTCTGTTCCCATGTAAAAGTCAAATTATGGTCGCGCAGGAAGAAAACATCGGGATCGTTTAAGAACGCTCTGCCGTTGAGGTGACGTCGGAACATGCTGTTGTTTACGGCATTCTGCGCGCTGGGCAGCTCGTTGTTTATCGACATGGAGTTGTAGAACTTGCCGCCATAAGATAAATCGACATCGCAGCTTATCCTGCACGCATCGACAACGCCGAATGCGGGACCGAGCGGCACGCCGCAGCCGAGGATGAGCTTATCGCCGACGCACTCGCGCAGGAAGTCCATCGCTTCACACATGATGGTTCCACGGGTCTTATTATCGCGCGGAATCCTGCACTGACTGTAGAGGAAGTCGAGCTTCACCATATCGTAGCCCCAGTCGTTCAATACGGTGTCAAAGACATTTTTCAGATGCTCGCGCACCTCGGGGTTATAGATATCGAGCGTATACGCGCCGCCCCACGCGACACAGCCGAGCTGTGGCTTGCCGTCGGGATTGCGGATGAGCCAATCGGGATGCTCTTTCAATATTCGTGATTTGCCGCGTTGAACATTGAACGGCGCAAGCCATATTCCCGCGAGATAGCCCTCCCTGTGGACGGCATCGGCTATTGTTTTCATGCCATTGGGGAAGTCCTTGCCGTTATAGTCGAGCCAGTCGCCGACAAAAGGCTCATAGCCGTCGTCTATCTGGAAGATATTGACGCTCTCGCGCGCCCTTGAAAGTCCTTTTAAATCACGCAGGATTATATTTTCATCTATTTTCTGGAAGTAGTTGTACCACGAAGTATAGCCCGTGAGCCTGTCGATGTGTTTCTTTGCAGGTAGACTCATAGCAGCAAAATACTTATCAAACACCTCGTCGTAGCCGCCGACAAAGCGGACGATATCAAACATCTCATACGGTTCGCTTATAGTCAGCCCCTTGACATCCTTTTCGACGGAGAAGATATGCTTCTCCATATCCGAATAGAAAACGGTGTAGCCGTTTCTCTCGCTCAGCGAGCCGAAGAGCTCAAACTCATCGCCGCGGCGGAGATAGGTATATGTAAAGCTATGGAAAAAGCCCGGGCGCGGCTCATAGCGGGTGAACGCATAGTCGCCGGAGGTTATCGCCATATCTTTCGTATATTTTGTGACACCAGCGAGCGGAGTCGTTCCGCGATAGATATCCTCTGCGGACATCTCGCCCGATGTTGTCCACGACTGATAGCCGTTGACAAAGAATTTTTCGTTCTTTTCATACTCGTGCCAGAATTCAAGCGACGCCGAAATGAGCGTTATCGGGCGCGAGGGAATGAGAGTCAGCTTCACTCCGCTCTCATCGTTAACGGTAATGACCGAAAAATGCGGTCCCGAATAGCCGACAGTCTCATAAACTGCGCCGGCGAGAGAATATTTGAGTCTGAATACGGGCTTGTTCATCCTGTTTCCTCCCTGCGATTTTCTCTTCAAGCTTCAGTTTATCATTTTGAGCCGAAAAAAACAATAGGAATTTAGTGCCGCATCTATCGATTGAAAAAATTATAGACATAAAAAAACAGCGCCGCACTCAAAACTGTGCGGTGCCGATATATTGGAACCCTTTCGGGCTTGTTTTAGTTCCTGCGGCTGAGAAGCCGCCGCTTAAGTTATATTGTAGCTTTGCTTGCTACAGAACTAAGCGCGAGAAGCATCATGAGCTTGTGGAAGCTGAACTTCTTCTCCTTCTCAATCTCACCAAACAGGTCCTGTTCCATCTTGTAGTACTGCTTCATCATCATATCTGTCAGTCCTTTCATTTGGTATGCTTTCATTATACTCAGTTCCCGCTATTTGTCAAGTAATTTTGCACAAACAAGTGTGCTCTCATTTGTGCAATTTCACTAAAGGAGCAGACTTTTATAAACCTACCAGTTTGAATAATTGCTTTTAACCGCATTAAAATCTTATGTGCATATTGCACAATCAGAGCGTTCCTGATTGTGTATTATGACGAAGTAAAAGCAGATTTTTTGGAACATCCTACAAAACAAGCGTCAAAAGTTTGTTAGAAATGACAACAAAAATATTTAAAAAGAGCCTCCGGCACATGTCGGAAGCTCTCGTTTTGTGTTATTCTGATGAAAAGAATCAGATTTTGCCCGCCTTTTCAAGCTCTTTGTAGTTTCTTCTAATCTTGAGAGTCGTGGTCTTCGGGAACTCTTCGGAGCGGAACTCGAGCTTGTCGATGTTCTTCCATCTGGGCATGTCGCGGTTGAACTGGTTGACAGCGTCCTTGATGAGCTGATCCGCTTCCTTGCCGTAGTCCTCGTAGTAAGGGTAGACCTCTGCGACGATCTTGTTGCCCTCCTGGCTGACGAGAATCTCATGGATCGCGTGGCAGCGCTGAGAAAGCTTGTCCTCAAGTTCCTCGGGAGAGACGTTCTTACCGTTGTTGGTAATGATAAGATTCTTCTTGCGGCCGACGAAGAAGAGGAAGCCGTCCTCATCGATTCTGCCGTAGTCGCCGGTCTTGAACCAGCCGTTGTCGAATGCCGCGGCGGTTGCCTCGGGATCCTTGTAATAGCCTCTCATGACGTTGGAGCCGCGGACATATATCTCGCCGACGCCGTCCTCATCGGGATCGTTTATCTTTATCTCGTTGCACGGAAGCGGTCTGCCGACGCTGCCGGACTTATGATTTTCCATGGTGTTGGTGGTAACTGCGGGCGAACACTCGGTTATGCCGTAACCGTTGAGAACCTGTATACCGAGGTCATAGAGACCCTGCTCATACTCGGGGTCAAGCGCAGCACCGCCGACAATGATATACTTCAGATTTCCGCCGAGCTGCTCATGAACCTGAGCGAACAACTTGCGGCGGACGTCGATGCCGAACTTGAGAAGGAAGCGGCTTATCTTGATGCCCTTCTTGAGGACTTCCTCTCTGCCGGTCTTTCTCGCGGTCTTCCAGACGCGCTTATAGATAGTCTCGACAACCAGCGGAACACCGGAGAAGTTCTGAGGATGATGGGTCTGGAAATCCTTAACGAGGTTCTTTATATCTACGCAGATATAGCCGTAGGTGATGATGATAAACGCAGCGAAGATAGTCGCAACCCACGAGAAGGTGTGGTTAAGCGGCAGGAAGCCGACGGAGTTTCCGCCCTGGAAGCACATGCAGGAGGAGGTGACAACAGAAGCGAGGTTGCCGTGAGTGAGCATAACGCCCTTGCTCTTGCCGGTGGTGCCGGAGGTGAAAACGATGGTTGCGAGATCATCGGGAGATACGACGACATCCTTATACTCGGTGTAGCCGTCCGCAAGGAGCTTCTCGCCCTCATCGATGTACTTCTGGAAATCGGGGATATAGAGATATGTATCCATGGGAGCACCTATCTCTTTTATCTTCTCGACTGTCGGAGCATAGTACTCGGAATAGAAGATAGCCTTGCACTCGCCCTCGTTGAGCTGAACGGCAAGATCCTCTGCAGGAAGCTTGGGGTCAAGCGGAACGCTGACTATCTTTCCGAGAAGGTTCGCAAAAAACGCGATTATCCACTCATAGGAGTTCTCGCCGATAATGGCGACATTGCAGTCCTTGACGCCGTGGGCAAACATATATGTGCCCAGGCAGTTGATATCGTGCCAAACGTCGTTAAATGTTTTGGTGATGAACGGATTGTCCTTTGTGCCGTTCACGTTGTCATACATAAAGAGGGGCTGATCCTTTCCCTCGCCGACGCCGTGGATGACAAGCTCTTTTATCGTCTTGACATCGGGCACATCATAGTATACGTCCTTGTACTTCTTTTTCATTTTGTGATTCCTTCCCTCATATTTTATTTTCTCTGGCCTTGAACTCCGTACCCCTTACAGAGTTCTCTCAAAACATAATTTTATATGATTGCAGAGCATTCTTTTTTACTATAACGAAATTAATAAACATTTGCATTAGTTTAGAAAAAGTTTATAATTTATATTAAAAAGCCAAAAAGCCGGACGAATCAGCTTCACTGATTGCGTCCGGTCGATGCGTTTTGCACTTCTTCTTTTTTTGCTTTTTCTTTCGAGGATTTGCCGAGCTTTTTGTATGCAAAGAACTTGTTTGTCACAAAGTTAAGCGGCGTTACTATAACCGCGACTATGCACGGGGCGATATACTCCGCGAGCTTTCTGTCGGTCATATCGACGCCCGACTGCCTTATGGCCTCGCCCAACGACCTTACGCCCTCCTCGAGGTTCAATACGTCAAGGAAGAGCCAGGTGAGCAAGGTTGTCAAAAACAGTCCCGAGAAAGCATACACAACATAGAGTCTGAGCAAAACCTGCCAGCCCTTGACTCCCTCATCGCGTTCAAACACAAGGCTGCTGTTAATCAGATATGACGAGAGCACACTGAGCACGAAGCCCACAAGAGTCGCAAGCACATAGTGACCCCCGACAAAAACAACGGCGGCATACGCAACATAGTTGACTATCGCGTTTATACTGCCGACGACGATGAATTTCAGGTACTGAATAACTGCATTATTACTCTTTTTCTTCACCTTTCCGCCTCCCCTGCGAATATCAAGAAGATGATAACATATAAGTGCGGTCTTTTCAATATCAAAAAAACAGATTGGCTCTGAATCCCCTGCTGTTTTCATTCTCTATTGTTAAATCTTTCTTAAGTTCATAAAAGGAACAAAATACAATTATACTTATACTAAAATAACAGCATATTAAGGTGGGATAGGCTGCGAACAGACAGCCGCCGCCATGGGATGGAGATGCAAGGAAAATATGAAAATCAAACCGCTCAGCCGCCTTATGACCGACTTCGGCGGCTTCCTGGGTCTTGCGGAGCACGTCAAGCTCGGGATCTATGCGAAAAACGCCGTTAAGGTTCAGGAACACATTGTCAAGAAGCTCATGCGCGACAACAAGAACACCGTATACGGCAAGGCGCACAATTTCAAGGACGTTCACTCCGTTGCGGACTATCAGGCAAAGGTTCCTCTCTCGCGCTACAAGGACTACGAGAAATATATCGACCGCATGGTTGAAACCGGCGAAAGAAATCTTATAACCAGATACCGCATACACAGATACGCCGAGTCCTCCGGCAGCATCGGCAAGCCGAAGCTCGTTCCCCTCGCCGCAAGGTCGCTGTGGAACTGCCAGTGCTTCAGCTTCTCGGCTCCCGTCGGCTGCGCCGTCAAGTGGTTCCACGCGCACGGCAAGCGTCTGCCTCCTCAGAAGGGTATGCTGACGCTCGAGATAACGCCCCACCGCCTTCCCAACGGAAAGACCTGCAGCTGCCTTTCCGGTATCCCGATGATGTACTTAAAGCCCATAGTCAGCTCCTTTGTCACCTCTCCCCCGGAGATAATGTTCCCGGAGGATCCGAGCAGAACGGATATGCAGTATTTCAAGCTGCGTTTCGCGCTGATGGACAGAGACGTGAGCTACCTGAGCACAATGATAATAACCGTTCTCGAGTCAATGATGCATTATCTTGAGGACAACTGGGAGATGCTCTGCGACGACATTGAGCACGGCACGATAAACGAGAGCATCGCGTGCCCGCCCCAGGTAAAAGAAAAGCTCATGAAGCGCATTAAGCCCATGCCCGACCGCGCCGCCGAGCTTCGCAGCGAATTTGAAAAGGGCTTTGACACTCCGATAGTCCCCCGAATCTGGAAGAACTGCTGCTGGATGTTCGGCATGGGCGCAGGCTCACTCGAGGTATACTCGAAGAAGCTGGGCCGTTACACGGGAAATCTCCCGATTCACAACATGGGCTACGGCGCTTCCGAGGATCTTGTTGCAGTGCCGATAGCGCTCAACTCCAACGACTGCGTAATTCTTCCTCACAACGGATTCTTTGAGTTCCTGCCCGTCGGCGCTCCCGAGGGCACCCGTCCGTTCACCATAAGCGAAGTAAAGCCCGGCGAGGAATATGAAATAATCATCACGAATCTCTCCGGTCTCTACCGTTACCGCATTGACGACGTCGTCGAGGTCACCGGCTTCTACAAGCAGTCTCCGACGGTAATGTTCAAGTACAGACTCAACCAGGTGCTTAACATCGGCGGAGAAAAGACCGACCAGAGCATGGTTGACTGGGCGGTTGAGCAGATGTGCGACCGTTTCGGCACGGTCGCGATAGGTCACAGCGTCTATCCCGACACTGAGACGACTACTCCCGGTCACTATGTCCTCTTCGTTGAGACCGAGGACGAAATCGACCCCGCAAGACGTCAGGAGTTCGCGGCGGTATTTGACGAAAAGCTCAGCGATTCGAACCTCTTCATCAGTGATGCCTGGCACGAAAAGACCCTCGGCAAGACCGAGCTTCACTTCGTCAAGAAGGGCACTTATCACCAGTATCTCGAGATGAAGAAGAACGAGGGCGCGAACCTCAACCAGCTCAAGCCCGTTGTCCTGCTCAACACTCAGGACAAGCGCGACTTCTTCTGGAAGAACGTCACCGACTGACGGTAATTCAATAAAAGCTTACAGCCGCAACGGGGTTACTGTTGCGGCTGTTTTGTATTTTTATGGTGGACTTGTATAGAGAAAATTGGAATTTATCGTGGAATCCATCAGGCTCCCCTGTAGGGGAGCCGGCTCGGCGCAGCCGAGACTGAGGGGTTATTTCGCTTCGCTCAAGGTAATAAGTAAAAGTGAATAACGAAAAAGTATGCGATATGGGCGGCTATCATCCGCCCGCGAAATTCGCACAACTTTATTGGTGCAACTTGTAGGGTGCGGCGACCTCGACGCACCGCTACCGCGACAGCGGCACGAAATCTTTGCAAAAGTTTATTTTACCAACCGTAATTGCAAACCTCGTTCGTCCGCTTTGAAGCCCATATAGCAAAAGCGACTAAAAGCTTGTTTCACTTGCACCATACCGAAAACGCCGTGATGCTCACGCATCAAAGGGTCGTCGAGTCGCCGACCCCTACAAACCGCCAACCGAGCCACCTATGGCAACACCGCGGCGCGGCTATTGAAAGCTTGATTATAAAAAATTATTTGAGTCACTTGCTTTTACCTTGCTATGGCTCAAGTGATAGATAAATCCTAATTTGTCACATGTATCGCAAACACAAAATCCTACCCATGAAAACTGGGCAGGATTTAATGCTTTTATTACACTGTCGGGGCAATGAGTTTATTTATCTGTTCGCTTCGTCAACAAACACGCGGAACAGCGGCAGGCATGAGGAGAAGAATTTTTTATACGCCTCGCAATAATCGCGGTCGGCTCTGCTTCGCTTGCATCCGCCGCCGCGGCAGAGCGGATAATATCTGCACGCCTTGCACTTCGGATCGACCGGCAGGCTCTCGCAGATAAAATCGGCGGCTTTCTTTGAATTTGCCATCGCTTCAAGCTCATCTGAATTTATGTTGCCGAGCAGCCATTCGTCAAGGCAATAGAAGTCGCACGGATAGACATTGCCGTTGCCCTCGACTACAAATTGACGCATACAGTGACCGCAAACGCCGCACTGCTCGGGCTGTCTGCCGACATACATCTGAACCCAGTTGTCAAACTGGCGGATACTCATATATTCGCCGCGGACGTAGTCTTTGACATAGGCGTTGAACAGATGTATCAGAAAATACGCATACTGCTCATTAGTCATATACAGTTCGCTCTCGCTCTTGTCACCGAACGGGCGCAGGCACGGGATGAACTGAAGATATTTGAAGCCTTTGCGCTTGAAGAACGAATATATCCTGTCGATATTCTCGGCAGCGTAGCCAGTGAGCACGGTCAAAATATTGAAATCGACCTCGTGCATCGTCAGCATTTGAGCGGCATTGAGAATTTTATAGAATCTGTTTGTGCCGTTGGCGTCGACTCTGAAGCGGTTCGCCGCCATATCGCCGTCAAGGCTCAGACCCACGAGGAAATGTTCATCGTGAAAGAACCGCGCCCACTGCTCATCTATTAATAAGCCGTTGGTCTGTATACTGAAAAATATGCAGCTGCCGCGCAGGTTATATTTTTTGACCCGCTCGGCAAAATCTTTGAAATAGTCTATCCCGGCGAGCAGCGGTTCTCCGCCTTGGAACGCAAAAGCTACGCTGTCCCCTTTTGCGAAGCTGAGCGCGCTTTTTATGAGCCTGTCTGAAGTTTCGGCGGACATAATGCCGAGGTTATGCTCTTCTCTTATCTGTGAAACATCGTGATAAAAGCAATATTCGCACCGCAGATTGCAAAGGCTCGACGCGGGCTTTATCATTATTGAAAGTTCAGGCAAAATTTCACCCCCGGATATTCCGACCGCCGAGCGGACTGTTCACCCGTTCGGCGGCGTTTCTATCAGCTGTTTTCTATAATTCCTCGGCGGTTATTTTTGAACTCGTTCATCTTTTCGTCGAGTCTGTCGCGCATCTCGTCGGCAATTGTCGGATATGCCGGGGTGCGGTTGTAGTTCTCGCCCGCATCGTCGGTCAGGATATGCAGCCAGTTCTTGCGGAATTTGTCGAAGAACGCGGAGTTGTCGTTCTGTATATTCTTGAAATACTTGAACACGACATACTCATTATTCTTGAGAACATCGAAATCATAGTCCTTATACTCATCGCGCGCAAGGATATCGGCAGTCGGTATAGCATACTGGATAGCCTTGAGCTTTTCGCGCTTCATGTGGAGTATCGGGGTTTCGGCAGTGTGTATAACTTTATTCTGAGTGAAAACGGGAACCATCGAAACGCCGTCTATAACGCGGTCTGCGGGGAGATAGTTCTTCTCCGTTCCGCCGTTTCCGGTGATGCCGCACATCTCAACGAGAGTCGGGAACAGATCGACGAGCGTTGCGGACTCATCATAAGTCGAACCCGCCTTGAACAGACCGCCGTTGTTGCCCCAGCGAATCATAAACGGTACTTTCTGGCCGCCCTCATATGCGAGATATTTGCCGCCGCGAAGGTCACCTGTAGAGCCCTGAAGCGCGGGGCCGTTGTCGCTGGTGAACACTATTATTGTGTTATCCATGACGCCGAGCTCTTCGAGAGTATCAAAGAGCTTGCCGAGATAATAGTCAAACTCGGTCACGCAGTCAACATATGTGCCCATGCCGGATTTGCCCTTGAACTCATCGCCGACATACACGGGCGCGTGCGGCCACGGAGTTGCATAGAACGCGAAGAACGGCTCGTCGCCCTGCTTGACCTGCTCGGTTATCCAATCGTTCATTTCCTCATATATCCACTTTGTTGCGTTGCCCTGGTCCTTGAGCTCGTCTGTGCCGCGGGCAATTTCATATTCGCCGTTCTCTTCACGGACATGGTAGAACGGGTTCATATCGTTGACATAGTGGCTGCCGTAGAAATAATCGAAGCCCTGATTGGTCGGCAGATACTCGCCGTAATCGCCGAGATGCCACTTGCCGAAGCAGCCGGTCGCATAGCCCGCTCCCTTGAGAGCCTCGGCTATGGTTATCTCGTCGCCGAGCATGCCGTCGGCATTACCGCCCATTTCAACGGAGTTGAATATACGGGTCGAGGCGAAGGGCGAGAAGGTGTCAACGGTCGGATATATGACATTATCGGCATATCCGCGATAGGGATAGCGCCCGGTGAGCGCGGCAAAACGCGCAGGAGAGCAGACGGAATAGCTCGAATAGAAATTCGTGAACTGCGCACCCTCTTCGCCGATGCGGTCGATGTTCGGGGTATCATATATCGCGCCGTTTGCGGAGACATCGCCGTAGCCGAGATCGTCCATGAGAATAAACAGGACATTGGGCGAATTCTCTTTTGTTTTATTTTTGTCTATCCCCTTGAGGTAGTCGTCCTGACCGTCCCATAGACGCTCGGTGTTGGGCTTCGAGCGCAGGTTCATGGTCAGCACGAACGCAACGGTCGTGAACACGAGCAGCACACTGAGAACACGCGAGAGTACTTTTTGAAGAGTAACTTTTTTATCGATTTTCACAACGCAGAGAATAACGCCGACTATAACGGCTATACTCGGCAGGGCGAGCAGGAGATTGCCGAGCAGGCGGGTGAAGAAATTACCCTCGCCTGTAAGCCAGGGATGCTCCGCGCTCGAAAATCCCGCAAGACCGGAAGTGAACGCGCCGAAGCCCGCATCCGCGCCGAAAATTATGTAATAAGTGATAACGCCGAACAGCGCGGCGCAGTAGCCGATAAGAAAGCCGAGATAAAGTCGACGCTTGAAAAACATACCGATAACTATAAGCGCGGACACAATGCAGCAAAATCCCACACAGATGACCGCTGTCATATTGAGCCTCGTTATCCACATCGCGAGCATGAGTGCGGTACCGATAACGCTGACGATTATCGGGAACACTTTCTTTCCTGAATCAAATTCTATCTTTTTCTTCAAATCATGACCTCCTAAGCCAATACGCATTTATTTTCTACTTATCGCTTTCTGTTTCTAATCTTCTCCCGCTCTTGACAGCAGTCTTGAGATGTCATTCTTAAACATTTGTCAAATGCAAAATCTCAACCAATTTTATATCCACGCTATATGTATCGGGATTTTTCTCTTTATATTTTAAAATAATCGCCTTCCACAATTCCTTATAGTCGTCATACGAGTTGCTCAATGGAATAAGCTGTTCTTTCTTTGTTGTGTAAACGTTCATTGAACTGAGAGAACGAATTTTTTTACTTCCGCGAAGTACTATTGCCGCAATATCGCTGTAATCAACCTGTCCTTTTGCTCCGTCAACAGAATATGTAAAGTACTCATCGTGCAGTTCAACAAAATTGTGCCTGCTCTTTACAGACAATATAATTACATATACGGCAGGGCACACCATTGATATACCAAAAAGCATTGCCGCTCAGAGTACAGAACCATTTCTGGAACATACAAATATAAGATAAAACGCCAACACGCACCACAGCACCGAGAACGATATTGCAATAACAATGTTTTTTGTGCTGTATTTATATTTTTTCAAGCCATCACCTCTCTTGAAAAATTCACTAATACGGATTATATCATTAATTGCGGGATTTGTCACCATTTTTAAAATTAAAAGGGGCTGTCGCATTCAGATGCAGAAAGCGTTTTTTGACCCGAAGCTGTATAAGTATACTGCGAGTGGGCAAAAAGGCGCTTAAAAGAGCAATAATAAAAGGTCATACTCCGTATTATACATACGAAATATGACCTGCATCTTTTGCTCTTTGGTCTGCGCTGAATGCGGCAGACCCTAAATTACGCTCTGTTGTTTCTTTTTATTGCCTCGATAGCACCCTTTTCGAGCCGCGAGACCTGCGCCTGCGAAATGCCTATCTCCCCTGCCACTTCCATCTGAGTCTTGCCTTTTAAAAAGCGCAGATAAAGTATTTTCTTCTCCCGCTCCGGCAGATTTTCGACCGACTCGCGAAAGATTATCTCATCGAGCCAGCTACCGTCATCGCCGCTGTCGCCGAGCTGATCCATGACATATATCGTATCGCCGCCGTCCGAGAACACGGGCTCATAGAGCGAGACGGGCTCGACAATCGCTTCGAGGGCTAAAACTATCTCCTCTTTTTTCATGTTCATCGCTTTTGCTATCTCTTCTACCGTCGGGTCGCGCCCGAGCTTTGCGACAAGCTTCTCTTTCTCCTGCATCGCGTGATAGGCTACATCTCTTATTGATCGACTGACACGCATCGCGTTGTTGTCGCGCAGATAGCGGCGTATTTCGCCGATTATCATGGGAACGGCATAGGTCGAAAAGCGAACATTCTGATTTATATCAAAGTTATCTATAGCTTTTATGAGCCCGATGCACCCGACCTGAAAGAGATCGTCGGGGTTCTCTCCCCTGTTTGTAAACCGCTGGACAACGCTCAGGACAAGGCGCAGATTTCCGTTTATAAGCTCGTCCCGCGCCGACTTGTCCCCCGAATGCATACGGCGCAGAAGCTCCGTCTTTTCTTTCTCTTTGAGCACCTTCAGCTTCGATGTATTCACTCCGCAGATCTCGACTCTGTTGTACTGCATTCCGCCGCCTCCCACTTTGCTCGCGCTATAAAAAATTATTCCCATATAGCGCGCTCTTAATACCGCGGAGAAAAATTTTTGAACTGAGATTGACACGGCGGCGGCGGGCGTGTTACCATTTATCCGGAATAAAAAATATTGAAGGAGGCTCACTATGCGATTCGGAACCTGTGTTGGATTTGACAAGCTCGAATCTGCCGCGAAGCTCGGATATGACTATCTTGAGAGCAACCTGGGGCACATAAAAAGTCTCAGCGAGCAGGAACTAAAAAATACAAAAGCAATGCTCGACGGTTATGGAGCAAAGTTTGAAGCGGTGAACTGCTTTTTCCCCGGGGAGATACACCTCGCAGGAGAGGATGCGGACATCGAAATCATAAGAGACTACACGCGCCGCGCGTTTGACAACGCAGTGTTTCTCGAAATCAAAACCTGCGTGCTCGGAAGCGGGCGTTCGCGCAGCGTGCCGGACGGATTCGACAGAGAAAATGGTCTCGAACAGATACACTCGGCTCTGAGAGTCATAGACGACGAAGCGGGCGAACACGGAATAAGAGTTGCAATTGAGCCGCTGAACAGGCTTGAAACAAATGTGTTTACGACAGTCCGCGAGAGTGTTGACACCTGCCGCACTCTGGGGCTCAAAAATATATTTGTCCTCGCCGACATATATCATATGGTTATGGAAAATGAGGACTTCGGTGCGCTTCGGTATGCAGGAGACAAATTGATACATATACACTTCTCGAACCCGACCGCAAAAGATTCGCCGAACGGCGGAAAAATGAAGCGCATCTTCCCCGAAGAGGGCGACGGGTACAATTACGCGCCGTTTGTGCAAGCCGTAAAGAAAGCCGGATACAACGGAAGAATGAGCATTGAAGCCAACTGCATAAACTTTGAAGCCGAAGCGGCAGAGGGGCTTAAAATGATGAAGAAGCTTTTTGAGTGAGGATAAAATGAGACACGAATATAGCAATCTTAAAATTTTCGCGCAGGGCGGCGACGCAATCAAAGCCGCAGAGATACTGCGCGGAGAAATAGAATCGAGAACGGGAGCTATGCCGCAAATGACCGACTCTGAAAAAGCGGACATATCTCTTATCGCCGACCCGAACGGTCTGCGCGACGGATATAAAATAGAGCAGAGCGGCAGCCGCCTTGTTTTCAGGGCGCGGGGCATACGCGGACTGATATTCGCCATCGGCATGTTCCTTAGAAAAATCGAAGTTTCGGGCGAAAAAATCACGCTCATACAGGATATCGGCGGAGAATACAAGCCCGACAAGCGCATAAGGGGGCACCAGCTCGGCTACCGCACAACGCCAAACAGCTACGACGCGTGGGATTTGGAGGACTACCGCAGATATTATCTCGACCTGATGTTCTTCGGCTGCAATACGGTTGAGCACATCCCCTATGACGGGCTCGGAGCGCAGCAGAACAGGCTGATGAAATACGACCCGCAGGACTTTCTCGTTGAAGCTTCAAGAATCGCGGACGAATATGACCTCGATGTGTCGCTCTGGTACCCGAACGACCGCGAGAGCCTTGAGGACGCTGAAAAACGGCGCAGGCGCGTCTTCGAGCGCACGCCGAGGATAAACGTAATGTTCCCGCCCGGAGGCGACCCCGGCGACTACGACGCGGATGAATTTATAAGCCGCTGCCGCGATTTTTCGCGCCTGCTCAAGGAATATCATCCGAACGCCGAGATGTGGCCGTCCGCACAGCAGCCGCACTCGATACCGAACTGGGGCGAGAGGCTTATGGATGAGCTCGAAAAGCTGCCCGACGAGATTGACGGCATTATAACAGGTCCGAACCATGCGTTTGAGATGGATGAGCTGCGCCGCAGAGTGCCCGCAAAATATCCGATAAGATTTTATCCCGACATAACGCACAACGTGCGCTGCGAATATCCGGTTCACTTCGACCGCGACGACTGGCACTATGCACTCGCCGCGGGACTCAGCCGCGAATGCACGAATCCCCGACCCTGCGAATACAGGGAGATTCACCGCCTCACGCGCAGATATGTTGTCGGCAGCGTTTCATATTCCGAGGGCATAACGGACGATGTGAACAAGTGCGTCTGGAGCGACATGGACTTTTTCCCCGATACAGACGTGCGCGACTCGCTTGAGGACTATTCGCGCCTGTATTTCCCCTCTCTGCCGGCAAGCGAGGTTGCAGACAGGATACTCGGGCTTGAGCTAAACTGGCAGACAGATCCGGCGGAGAATCCCGGCATTGACGACAATCTCAGAGGCTGGGAGTCGCTCGCCGAAAGATACCCGGATGTCGTGAAGCTCTGGCGATTCAACCAGTGTCTGTTCCGCGCAAAGTGCGACGCATATTTAAGACACAAGCGGATAATCGAACTGCGAGCGATAAAAGAAGCGAAACGCGAGATTCTCTCCGGCAGGCTCGCGAGCGCAAAGGATATACTCAAAAATGCCGAGGACGAGCGTGAAAAGGCGCTTCGCGCGGATATAGAGCGCATTGCGGAAGAGCTTTTTGAACAGATAGGATTGCAGACGGATGTTGAGCGCTACTGCGCCAACAGCTGGGAGCGCGGAGCAGTGCTTGAGACAATCGACCTGCCGAACACCGACCGCGCATGGCTTATGGGTCGGCTCGAAAAGGCTGAATCGATGCCCGATGACGAGGCTAAAAAATACATGATTCGCAGCGTCAGGCGCAACGAAGTCGAGAGCGACGAATATTATTTCTCGGTCGCGGAGCACGGCTTCGGAGTGCTCGGGTGCGAGCAAGTTGTCGGTCCCGAGGGCATATACATGAACTTCCAGGGTGACCGCCCCGATGTCAACAACGGCAGTCTCCCGACCTGCCTTTTCAAAGTCTACGACAACCAGTCGTTCAGGTGCAAGCTGGGCGGATTTAGATATGACACCGACTACGAGCTGAAAGTCACCTATCATCAGAAAAAAGATGAGAGCATCAACGACCTGACGATAAAAGCCAACGGAACGATTGTATACAAAGGCGGTCAGTTCGGCGAAGAGGACGAAGAATTCAACCGCGAGATGCTCCTCGACGGCTTTGTCTGCGCGGTATATCAGCTGCCGAAAGATGTGTTCGTCAACGGGTGCGTTGAAATCGAGATATTCGAGGAGCACGCGGGAGTTATGATAAGCGAGCTGCGAATAGTTAAGAAAAAATAAAGATATGCACTGTGGAAAACCGCAGTGCATATTTTTTACAGCCCCGACGGATTGAATTGACAGAGCAAATATGTTATTATACATATGTATAACAAACGGAGGTCTCAAATGGAAGCTGTTGCAACTCCCCTCGCTGGAAAGCCGCTTTTCAGCAACAAAGCACTCAAAAAATTGATATTCCCGCTTGTCATCGAGCAATTTCTCGCGATATCCGTCGGTTTCTGCGACACGGTTATGATATCCGGTCTCGGCGACGAGGCTATTTCGGGCGTTTCGCTCGTTGACATGATAATGACGCTGATGATAAACGTCTTTGCCGCACTCGCTACGGGCGGCGCAGTCGTTGCGGCGCAGTTCATCGGCGCAAAAAGAGCAAAGGACGCGCGAAACAGCGCATCGCAGCTGATATTTATCGCGTTTATAATCTCGATTGTACTCATGGCACTGACCCTTGTTTTCAAGGCGCAGCTGCTCAGGCTCTTTTTCAGCACGCTTGAAGAGGGTGTTATGCAGTCCGCATTGACATATTTCTGGATATCCGCGCTGTCGTTCCCGTTCCTCGCTATATATAACTGCTGCGCAGCGCTTTTCCGCGCCATGGGCAACTCGAAAATATCAATGTTAGCCTCGCTCATCACCACAATTATGAACATAATCGGCAACGCCATTCTCATATACGGAGTCAAATGGGGTGTTGCTGGCGCGGCGATATCCTCGACTATTTCGCGTTTTGCGGCGATGCTCCTCCTGCTCATCCTCCTGCACAAGAGAGATCATCCGATTTATATCTCGATTAAAGATAAATTCAGGCCGAATTTCGGGCTTATAAAAAAGATACTCTCTATAGGAATACCCAGCAGCATCGAGAGTAGCCTGTTTCACCTCGGGCGCATACTTGTCGTCAGCATTATAACCTCGTTCGGAACGGTTCAGATAGCGGCTAACGCAGTCGCAAATAACCTCGACGGAATTGGCTGCATACCCGGTCAGGCGATGGGGCTTGCGGTGATAACGGTCATTGGTCAATGCGTCGGTCTTGGCAGCGAAGAGCAGATAAGACTGCACACGAAGAAGCTGATGAAGCTGACCTATCTTATGTCGACGATATGGAACGCAATAATCCTCGCTACCCTGCCGCTGACGCTCAAGATGTACAACATCTCGCCCGATGCATATTCGCTCGCGCTCAAGCTCATCATCATTCACAACGGCTGTGCGATATTTATCTGGCCCGCATCGTTCACGATGCCGAATGTACTGAAGGCTGCGAACGACGTCAAGTTCACGATGTGCATCGCGCTGTTTTCAATGTTCACTTTCCGACTGCTTCTGAGCTACATAATCGGACTCAAGCTCGGCATGGGCGCTATCGGCGTCTGGATAGCGATGATAGTCGACTGGGTGTTCCGCGCGGTTGCGTTCTGCCTGCGATACAAAGGCAAACGCTGGCTGAGCTACAGCATTTACAAGAAAGAAAAAGTGCGGGCAAAATCGGAATAAAAGCAAAGCCGCAATTTGCATTATTTGCTGCAAATTGCGGCTCTTCTATTTTTGCTCTTTGATCTGCGCTGAATGCGACAGCCCTTATAATTATTTACGGCATAAAAAACGAGGCAGTCTTTCGACTGCCTCACTTTTTGTTTAATTATTTGTTGCCGGTCATCTTTGCGATTTCTTCGGCGTAGTTCTCTTCTTTCTTCTCGATGCCCTCGCCCTTTGCGTAGCGGATGAAGCCGGTAGCCTTTATCGAAGCGCCGAGCTTCTTAGCAACATCTGCAATGTAGCCTGCGACATCGCCGTCATAGAGATCCGAACGAACGAATGCCTGCTCAAGAAGGCAAACTTCCTTGAGCTGCTTCTTCATACGGCCGTCGACTGCACCTGCAAAGATCTTGTTTGCAACGATATCAGCCTTGCTTGCCATTGCAAGCTCGACAAGAGTCTCAACTGCCTTATCGGAAAGGAAGTTGAAGAGGAACTTGTTGTTCTTCTGCTCCTCATAAGCTGCAAGATCCTCATCGCTGAAGAGCTTATCGTTGACAGCCTTATCGAAGAGATTCTTAAGAATCGGCTTTGGAAGAGACTCGGGCTTGTTGAGCGAGCTGTCGATAGTGATCGACTTCATCTTTGCAAGCTCATCGTCGGAGATGCAATCCTTGCTGAGATACTCGGGGCTCATAGCTGCAATCTGCATTGCAACGTTTCTGCCCAACTCCTTAAACTCTGCCTTATCGGCAGCGTCTGTATCAAAGCTGACAAGAACGCCTACCGAGCCGCCGCCGTGGATATAGGAAGCAACAGTGCCCTCAACTCTTACAAAGCGGCGAACCTTCATGTTCTCACGGATTACGAGGAAGAGCTCCTGAACAGCGTCGGAGACAGTCTCATCGCTGCCCGAAAGGGTCATAGCAAGGAGAGCGTCAACATCTGCCGGATTCTTTTCCGCAACAGTGACAGCAATCTTATTTGCAAGCTCAACAAACTTCTCGTTCTTTGCAACGAAGTCTGTCTCGCAGTTGACTTCTACCATAGAAGCAACCTTATTTGCCTCATCATAATATGCAACAACAACGCCCTCGGCGGCAACGCGGCCTGCCTTCTTGGCGGCGGAAGCAAGACCCTTCTCACGAAGAACATCAACGGCCTTGTCCATATCGCCGTCGGTCTCTGTGAGAGCCTTCTTGCAGTCCATCATACCTGCTCCGGTCTTTTCGCGGAGAGCCTGTACGTCTTTAGCAGTGAAGTTCATTATTTGTCCTCCTCTGTCTCTGCGGCCTCGGCAGCCTCTGCGTCGCCCTGCTCGCCCTGTCTGCCCTCGATGACAGCGTCTGCCATTGCGGCGGAGATAAGACGGACAGCGCGGATAGCGTCGTCGTTGCCGGGGATAACATAGTCTACTTCATCGGGATCGCAGTTTGTGTCGACGATAGCGATGATCGGAATACCGAGCTTGTGAGCCTCGAGAACAGCGATCTTATCCTTGCGGGGATCGACGATGAACATAGCAGCGGGCTGCTTCTTCATCTTGGAGATACCGCCCATGAACTTCTCAAGCTTCTCTATCTCGAGCTGGAGCTTGATAACTTCCTTCTTGGGAAGCATATCGAAGGTTCCGTCAGCCTCCATGGTCTTGAGCTGCTCAAGTCTCTTTATACGGCGCTGAATGGTGTTGAAGTTGGTGAGCATACCGCCGAGCCAACGGGCGTTGACATAAGGCATACCGCAGCGCTCAGCCTCCTCGCGGATAGAATCCTGAGCCTGCTTCTTCGTGCCGACGAAAAGGATCTCCTTGCCGTCTGCAGCGATATCGCGGACCGCCATATAGGCATCCTCAAGCTTCTTGACCGTCTTCTGAAGGTCGATGATGTAAATACCGTTGCGCTCCGTGAAAATATAGGGAGCCATTTTGGGGTTCCATCTTCTGGTCTGATGACCGAAGTGCACACCTGCTTCAAGCAGCTGCTTCATTGATACTACTGACATTTGTTTTTCCTCCTTTGGTTTTTCCTCCGCGAAACAGGGCGGCCGCAACGGCGAAAATTCACCGCACCGGGCGACTTCCTAAAGCTTCGCGTGCGTAATGCTCGGATATTATATCACAGCAAGATATAAAAATCAAGAGTTTTTTAATCTATTTCAGCTTTTCTCTGCCGGTTCTTTGTGCTCTTCTCTTTTGCCGCCGGAAGTTTTTGCAAGCGCTTTGTTATAGAGCTTGTACACTCCGCACTTCCAGCACAGGAGCATACCGACGACCGCGCCGACGACCGCCTGAAGAATCTGGAAAGGAAGCTTCATAACGGCGTATTCCGGGGTGCTGTAGATAAACGCTCTGCCGAGGGAGTAGCCGACGACCATAATGACCGCGCCTATTGAGACGCCTATTCCGCTCGCGAGCACGGGGTGCTTCTTCAGAACATAGTGCGAGAAAACGGAGATGATAACAGCCTGGAGTCCGTGGGTAACCAATGAGACAAACATCGGGAGCGGATAGAAGAACAGGTCGCCGAGGAACGCGCCGACTCCGCCGACTATGAACGCCGCGACAGGGTCGAGGATTATCGCTGCGGTGCAGATAATTATATCATTGAGATACAGGTGGCCGCCCGGAACGGGAACGCCGAACGAACTCATCGCGACATTGAGCGCCATGAACATTGCCGTCAAACATATCCACAGCGTGGTTCTTTTCGTGTTGCTTTTCTCTTTCATTTTAAAGTCCTCCTTGCTTTTTTGACAGGAATATTATACAATACCGCTGATAATATAAAATAGTCAGAAACGGAGAAAATAATATAACCAGATGAAATATACGGTTGACTTGAACGACCGCCCGGTCTATTTGCAGATTTACAGACAGCTCAGGGCGGATATAGTCGGCGGGGCGTTCGCTTACGGGAGCAAACTGCCGTCAAAGCGGCTGCTCGCGGAAGAGCTTGGGGTGAGCACGATAACGACAGAACACGCATATGATTTACTCTGCGAAGAGGGATACGCTCAGGCGCGCGAACGAAGCGGATATTTTGTTGTTTTCCGCCGTTCGGACGGCTTTGCGGCGTCCGACAGCAGACCGCCAGAGCCGATGCGAGGAAAAAATATCGAACACAGCAAGCCCGAATTTTCATTATCGCTGCTCAGCAGGACGATGCGCAAAGTTATTGCGGACTGCGGAGAAGAAATACTTGAACGCTCACCGCACTCGGGACGCATTGAACTGCGCGACGCACTGCGGCAATATCTCGCGAGAAACCGCGGCATATCTGTTGACACGGAGCAGATAATTGTAGGTTCGGGCGCCGAATATCTCTACGGGCTGATAGTCGACCTGCTCGGCAGGGACAAAACATACGCGATAGAGTCGCCGTCATATGAAAAAATCGAGCAGGTATACAGGGCGGCGGGAGTCAGATACGAGCTTCTCCCGCTCTCGGACGACGGCATAGACGGAGCGGCGCTGAGCGGCAGCAAGGCGGACGTTCTGCACACGACTCCATATCGGAGCTTCCCGACTGGGGTCACGGCGTCCGCTTCGAAGAGATATGAATATATCAGCTGGTCTTCATCGGGCGACAGATTCATTGTTGAGTCGGACTACGACTCAGAATTTTCGGTCTCGCAGAAGCCTGCGGACACGCTTTTTGTGCTCTCCGACCGCGACAATGTAATATATCTCAACACATTTTCAAAAACTATATCGCCCTCGCTGCGTGTCGGCTACATGGTTCTGCCGAAAAGGCTCGTTAAGATATTTGAAGAGCGGCTCGGGTTCTATTCCTGCACCGTGCCGACATTCGAGCAATTGGTGCTGACCGAGCTTCTGAACAGCGGCGACTTCGAGCGGCACATAAACAGAGTAAGACGCGCAAAGCGCAGAGAGCTCAATAAAGCATGAAAAATCGGCGGCAAGGTCAATCCCCTGCCGCCGATTTATTAATTATTTATTTGTCTTTTATCTTCAGCATTGCGCGCATGGCGTTGAGCACAGCGAGAATGAGAACTCCGACATCGCCGAAGACCGCTATCCACATATCCGCGATACCGAATGCGCTGAGCACGAGGATAATCACTTTGACCGCGAGCGCGATCCAGATATTCTCGTTGACGATGCGCATAGTCTTTCTGGCTATCTTTATCGCCGTCGGGAGCTTTGAAATCTTGTCATCCATGAGGACGATATCCGCCGACTCGATTGCGGCGTCGCTGCCCATTGCGCCCATTGCGATGCCTACATCGGCTCTTGTGAGCACGGGTGCGTCGTTGATGCCGTCGCCGACAAACGCGACCTTGTTGCCCTCGCCGAGCAGCTCTTCAACGCGCTCAACCTTCTGCGACGGAAGCAGTTTTGCATGGACTGCGCTGAGTCCGAGCTGCTTGCCGACCGCTTCGGCGACGCGCTCATTGTCGCCCGTGAGCATAACGGTGTTCTTGATACCGAGCTCCTTGAGCTTCGCTATCGCGTCTGCGGAGTCGGGCTTTATCTCATCGTTGATAACGATATGTCCGAGATACTGCGCACCCTCGCTGATATGAATAACGGTGCCTGCCATATGGCACTCATGCCACTTGGCTCCCGCCATGTCCATGAGTTTGCCGTTGCCGACAAAATAAGTCTTGCCGTCGATAACAGCCTCAAGACCCATGCCCGCGTGCTCGGTTATCTTGCCGATGCGGCTCTTGTCTATATGACCCTTATGCGCCGCGACTATCGACTCGCCGACCGGGTGAGTTGAATAGCTCTCCGCCGCGGCGGCGACATCGAGAAGATGCGCCTCGGTGATATTTTCTGGATGAATGGCGTTGACCGCGAAGGTGCCTTTCGTCAGCGTTCCGGTCTTGTCGAACACGACCGTGTCGATCTTTGAAAGGGTCTCCATATAATTGGCACCCTTTATAAGTATGCCGTCACGCGAAGCTCCGCCGATGCCGCCGAAGAATGACAGCGGGACGGAAACGACCAGTGCGCACGGGCACGAGACAACGAGGAAGGTAAGCGCGCGCTCGATCCATCTGCTCCAGAGACTCCATGTGCTGGGAGTGCCCATGAGCATGGTGACAAGCGGCGGTATAATCGCGAGCACAACGGCGCCGATGACGACGCAGGGAGTATACCAGCGCGAGAAGCGGGTGATGAAGTTCTCGGCTCTCGCCTTTTTCTCCGAGGAGTTTTCAACGAGCTCGAGAATCTTCGCGACCGTGCTCTCTTCGAAGCGGCTCTGCGTTCTAACATGGATAACGCCGGAAAGATTTATCGTTCCGCTCGTCACTCTGTCGCCGACCGTCTTGTCTGCGGGCAGGCTCTCGCCTGTCAGGGCGGCGGTATTGACAGAAGTCGAGCCGTCGATTATCTCGCCGTCAAGCGGAATCTTTTCGCCGGGCTTGATAACTATAGTCTCGCCGAGTTCAACTTCCTCGGGCGACACGGTTTCCTCTTTTCCGTCTCGCACGACTACGGCATAGTCAGGACGGATATCCATAAGCGCGGATATTGACTTGCGGCTCTTGCCGACCGCGATGCTCTGGAACAGCTCGCCGACCTGATAGAATATCATGACCGCCGAGGCTTCGCGGTAATCGCCGACGCCGAACGCGCCGACAGTGGCGATAGCCATGAGGAAGTGTTCATCGAACACCTGGCCGTGGGCAATGTTGCGTATAGCGTCCCACAGGACATCGTAGCCTATCACAAGATACGGCGCGATATAAAGCAGCAATTCTTTCCAGCCCTCAAAGCCGAATATCTCGTCGACTGCCCAGGCGACGCCTGTCAGCACGACAGATACGATTATTCTTATCAGTGTTTTCTTCTGCTTTCTCGTCATCGGGGACACCCCTCTTACTTAAGAATTATTGTGCAGTCGGGCTCAACTTTCTTTGCGGTCTTGACAACTTTCTTGAGCACATCGTCAAAAGCATCGTCCGCCGCCTCAAGGGTCAGCTTCTGGGTGAAGAAATTGACGCTGACGCTCTCGACTCCGTCAACCTTGGCGATAGCCGCCTCCATCTTTGCCGCGCAGTTTGCGCAATCCAGATCCTCAAGCTTAAAGATCTTCTTCATTGTTCTCGTTCCTTTCTTCAATAAGATGTTCGAAACCTTTGGCTATAATTGTTCTGACATGGTCGTCAGAAAGAAAATAATAGATTGTTTTGCCCTCACGGCGGTTGGCGACAAGATTTGCGTCCTTGAGTATCTTGAGCTGGTGCGATATTGCCGACTGCGTCATTCCGAGCAGTTCCGCAATAGCGCAAACGCACATCTCCGACTCAAAGAGCGAAAACAAAATCTTGACGCGGGTCGTGTCGCCGAAGAGCCTGAACAGATCGGACAGGTCGCAAAGCAACTCGTCTGTCGGCAGCTCGTGCCTCACCATATCGAGCATCTTCTCGTGGTTGTGTTCCATGTTTTTGTCCTCCGTTCATTTGCGCGACAATTCATATGACTATTCATTCATATGTCTCATCGTTCATATGATAGCTCATTCATATGTTATTGTCAACAGTTTTTTCAAAAAAATTTATAAGACAGCCGAAAAAATAAATATAGGTCATAATCCGCATTGTCAGACACGGATTATGACCTTCGTATTTTGCACTAAGCAGATATTCAGTCTTCTTTGCCGTCGAGCAGGCTCTCTCTGAAGTCGTCGCTGATAACGGCAAGGTTATCGATATGCATCTTCCCGTTTTTGAATTTGAGCGTGAGCGAATCGGAGTTTCGCTTCTTCGAGACAAAATCGGAAATATTAAAGCGCTTCTTTTTGCCGAACATGGTCGAGTAGATATATATCCCCTCGCCCGTAGCCACGACCTTCTGGTCGAGCTGGCAGAGCATCGCCGCGGCACCGAAAAGCATACAGCCAAAACCCGGAATCGCAACGAAGAACTTTCCGACAGCGAGCATTGCGACACAGACAGCGGCGCCTGCAATATAGACAGCCATGCCGAAGAAGAAAAGCCATCTTGGAATATGTACGGCATATTTTGCATCACCGGGATCGCGTACTATACGGACGATAAAATATATCAGCAGAGCCGCAGAAACGACAGCGGCGACAAAAGCATAAATCATTCTGACTCTCCTTAAAAGATATTGAGATTCTTGAGCACGAATATCATAGAGATGACCCATGCCGCATCGACAATATATGAAATTATCGTCAGAACTTTCGATGACTTAGCACCGACCGCGATACCCACGACTCGGAGCACGAAGAACAATATTATCGCCACGGCACTCGCTATCAAAAATCCGAGCATCACCGACGCGCTGACAAAATTCGGTTTTGCGGCGTTGATTATCTGAACAATAAAAAATGCGACTGCGCCGACTATGTCAACAATAGCGGATATATTTGTTATTTTGGGCAGAACTTTGTTTTTCATATTTACGAGACTCGAAGTCTCCCTCACTCCTTTGAATCGGTTACGGGAAAATTTTATCACATAAATGCGATTTAATCAACAGAGGACAGAAAAAAGCGGCGGAATTTACCGCCGCGCATGGTTAGCATACATTAATTATATTTAACTATATTCGCCTGTATCGGCTCTCCCCTGTCGAACGAGGCGGCATTTTCAAACGTGGTCTCGCTTATCGACTCAAGCGCCTCGCGGGTCAGAAAGCCCTGGTGCGAGGTGATTATAACATTCGGGAACGACAGAAGGCGCGCAGTCACAGAGGTTTCGAGTATATCGTCCTCGCGGTTTTCAAAAACGTTGTGCGTCTCCTCCTCATACACATCGAGCCCGACGCCCATAAATTTATGCTGTCTTATACCTTTTATAAGATCGGGCGTGCTTATCAGCGCACCGCGCGAAGTGTTGACGAGGATAACACCGTCCTTCATCCGCTCTATTGCGTCGATATTTATCATATGATAGGTCTCCTCGGTCAGCGGGCAATGGAGAGATATCAGATCGCTTTCGCCGAGAAGTTCATCGAGTTCGACATATCGAACGAAGTCGAGCGAGGGGTTCCGATACTTATCATAGGCGATAACATTCATCCCGAGTCCGCGGCAGGCGCGCGCAAACGACGCGCCTATCTTTCCCGTGCCGACAACTCCCGCCGTCTTTCCGCAGAAGTTGACCCCGGTCAGTCCCATGAGGCTGAAATTGTTCTCGCGCACTTTTATATAAGCCTTGTGTATGCGGCGATTGACGGCGAACGCGAGCGCGAGGGCGTGCTCGGCTATTGCCTCGGGCGAATACCCCGGCACGCGCATAACGGAGATACCATGCTCCTGCGCCGCCAAAAGATCGACATTGTTATACCCGGCGCAGCGCATGAGAATGAGCCTGACCCCGTTCTCGGCGAGGATATCCACGACCCGCCTGCCGACATCGGACGCGACGAACAGGCACACGGCGTCATAGCCTTTCGAGAGCGGCGCGGTGCGATAAGAGATATCCGTCTTGAGATAGTCTATTTCAATGTCGGAATATTTGCCTGCAAGCTTTTCGAACGCCTCGCGGTCATACGGCTTTGTATCATAAAAAAGTATCTTCATAGAATGCGCCTCCGGCAGTTTTCTCTGAATAGTATCTGCCGGGCGGGAATGAATATTCGGGTTAAATAAGCACAATTTATCATAAAGAGTGAAAACAATGGGAAGAAAATACAAAAAAGGCTTGACTTTTTCGAGCAAATATTATATGATAATCAAGCTGATTTGCGGATACAGCTTCCGCACAGTGAAAAGAATATGATCCATTAGCTCAGTCGGTAGAGCACTTGACTTTTAATCAAGGTGTCCGGAGTTCGAATCTCCGATGGATCACCAAAAAGAAACCCAACAGCTACAAGCCTTGTAACTGCTGGGTTTTTTCATTTTTTGAGGGCGTTATCCAAGGGCGAGAGAAAAGCAAAATTAACTACCGTTTTTGAGGGAATCAAGTGCACATACTTTTTGACCATTTCGAGCGAGGTATGACCGAGAATCAACTGCAAGCTGTAAATGTCCCCGCCGTTCTCTAAGTACCGTGTAGCAAAGGTATGGCGCAACAAATGAGGGTGGAGCCGAGGAATATCAGTCTGAACTTTCAGACGCCTGAAAAGCTGTTTTACAGTGCTCTGATTTATGGGAATCAAGGTGTCTTTTACGAATAAAGGTGTCTCGATGTTCGTTGCAGGAACAATGGAGCAGTATCTCAGTAAGGCTCTTTTGCTGTTCAATCCGAGAAGAACGAAGCGTTCAGCGATACCGATATTAAAATCAGCATTAATCTTATTGTTGACATTTATACCAAAGCGTGATATTTTTAATACAGAATCGATATTTGACTTCCCCCACCGGCAATTGGAGCCTTAAGGCCTGAGGTCAGATATCGGTTTTTATTTTTAGACGCAGATAACTAATTATCATCTGTGCTTCGCTTTTAGAATTACTGCCGCGCGGAAAGTATTAACACGATTCTCTTGTTATGATAATATTATCAATGCCGAATGCAGTGCCTGTCGGACGACTTTCTTTTGATTGCCTGTCTGATATCCTGCATTCGGCGTTTTTTTATATTTCCGGCTTTAAATCGCGGTTTTTTGTTTTCACATTTTTTGAAAAAAAGTGTTGACAACGGGATTTTTCGTGCTATGATATAGGTGTGCTACGACAGATAGCACACTTATTCTGATTTTGGTGCACTGCGGCGCGCCGGAATCAAAAAGAAAGGAGAATCGCTGTGGTCTTAATCGACAAGCAGAGCCGCGTGCCGGCATACGAGCAGATAAGAAATCAGCTGCTGACTCTTATCCTTGTCGGTACATTCGCTCCGCACTCACAGCTGCCGTCTATACGGTCCATTGCCGCCGACGCCGGTGTGAACATAAACACGGTAAAAAAGGCATTCTCCGACCTTGAATCCTACGGCGCTATCTATACCGTGCCCGGAAAGGGAAGCTTTGTCAGCGAAAAGGCTTTCAAGAGCGACACGGTACACGATACGGCGGTTTCCGAAATTTCGGACGCCATTTCGGCGGCGCGCGCCAAGGGACTCAAAAAACAGGAAATCATCGACATACTCAACGAAATCTACACTCAGGAGGAAGAATCATGATCGAAGTAATCGGCGTTACAAAACGGTTCCAGGACTTCACCGCAATTCAGAACCTGTCGCTGAAGGTCGAAAAGTCGTCAATATACGGGCTTGTCGGCTACAACGGCGCGGGTAAAACGACTCTTCTCAAGACGGTCGCCGGAGTCTACAGAGCCGACGAGGGCGAGGTCAAAATATTCGGCGAGAATGTTTTTGACAACGCAAAAGTGAAGCAGAGACTCTTCTATGTCCCCGACGACCTCTATTTCGAGCCCAACGCGACAATAGAGAGCATGGGCAAATTCTATGCGGGCTACTATCCCCGCTTCAGCTTCGACACCATGCACAAGCTCTCAAAGGTATTCGGGCTCGACACAAAGAAGAGCATACGCGGCTTTTCAAAGGGAATGCAGAGACAGGCCGAGATAATTCTCGGAATGTCCACCATGCCTGAGGTTATTCTGCTCGACGAGAGCTTCGACGGACTCGACCCGGCAAAGAGGAATCTTATTAAGAACCTCCTGCTCGAATACATGGCGGAGGAGGAATGTTCCGTCATAATCTCCTCTCACAATCTCCACGACCTCGCCGATATGTGCGACCACATTGCGCTGATAAACGGCAAGAGCATCGTTATGGACTGCTCGGTTGACGATATCAGCGGCTCGCGCTGCAAGTTCAGGCTGGTCTTTGACCGCGACCTCGAAGAGAGCGATTTCAAGGATCTCGACATCAGGCACTTCTCGAAGGACGGAAAGATAATCACCCTGAGCGCCAACGGCGACATGGACGAAAATGAGAAGAAGCTTCAGGATATGAAGCCGCTGATGATCGAAAAGTTCCCGCTCACGCTCGAAGAAATCTTCCTCGAGGAGATGGAGGGCAGCGACTACGACTTCAAGGACATCTTCGGCAAGCCCGAAGAGAAGAAATGAGGTGTCACAGATGAAGAAATATAAGAACACATTCCGCTTCTCCGTCGCTCACGCGATAAAGAAAAACTTCATTCTCCCCCTTGCAACATTTGTGCTCAGCATGATTTTTTATCTCACCGGCTTCTGCTGGGATGTATTGAGCGAAGCAAAGAACAAGGCCGCTATCACCGGTCAGAACGTTATGAAGTTAATGCGCGAAGCGTACGAGGTCTTTATCTTCGACTCGGAGCGCGCGGCATATGAACCGCTCATCTCGTTCTACCCCGCTCTGCTCGTTGTGATATCGCTGTTAGTCGGCGTTTTGCTTTTCAGATTCGTTACCAACAAAAAGACCGTCAACGTCTATTACAGTCTCGGCATTAAGCGCGCCGACCTCTACACAGCGCGTCTGGTTGCAGGCATAATTATGATGCTCGCGGCAACACTCATCCCGCTCGCAGTATCGCTCGGAATCAACCTCCACTTTTTCGGCTCGTCCGTCATGCTCTGGCGAACCTTCCTGTTCTATGCGGTGCACAACGTGATATGTGTGCTCGCCGGTCTTACAATATCGGCGGCGGTCTCGAGCTGCGTGGGTACGGTTGTTGAATCGCTTGACTTCTCAGCCGTTCTTGCGGCGTTCCCGAGCGTTGTCACAATGTGCGTGAACTACAGCGTTCCTGCAATTCTCAACGGCGCTCCCTCCAAAACTTACTACGGCATATATCCCGTCGCTTCAAGCTTCGGCGAGAACTATCTGGATATGACGAACAGCACCCTGTTCGGCCGCGCTATCGCCCATATAAATCTGCTCATGCTCAACAGAAGCTCTTTTATTAACTCATCTTCCGTTGAAGCTATGACAAAAGAGGCGGCAAAAAAATGGGCCGCGCCATCGCTGACTCCCTATATTCTCTGGGCAGTTCTCATCGCCGCGTTCTTCGTGTTCGGTCTGTTCATGTTCAAGCGCAGAAAAGCCGAGATATGCGGTTTCCCCGGCAGAAGCGCGGTATTGAACTTCGTGCTCTGCATGATTGCCTCTTTCGGAGCTGCTTCGCTGATAATATATTTTATAGCATACACATCGCAGATAAGCAGATGGATAATGATAGCCCTGGTAATCGTCGCAGCTTTCCTGGTATTTGTTATACTCGATGTCATTCTCCATTTGAGCTTCAAGGCTCTTAAAAAAGACTGGAAGATAGGTCTTGTACACGTCGGTCTCATGGCGGCGTTCCTGCTCTCGCTCTACACCGGCTTCTTCGGCTACAGCAGCCGCGTGCCCGATGTTCAGTCCATCGAGAGCGCATCCATCTCCGCGCCCAACGCACTGATGGGCAGCTACAAGCTCGGCAACGGACTCCAGTCCGGATATAACAGCAACCTTTACTTCGGTGAGGACGAACTCAAGGACTACTACTATGTCGGCAACCGTTCGAACTCAATCGTCGAGGGCTTCAAGGACAAGGACGACATTAACACTGTCCGCGAGATACACAAGGCTATGATAAAGGCCGGAAATCTCAACAAGACAAACAGCGACTCCGACGACTACTCGAAGAGAGTCACGAGCCAGAAGGTTATCATAAAGTATAAGCTCAAAAACGGGCATGAGCTTGTCAGAGTTTATAACTATGTTCCGCTGACCAACTATCCCACGCTCTATACCCTTGAGGATACCAAGAACTGGAACAGCAAAATCAAGAACGAGCTGCTCAACATCGACGCGAAGAGCATGATACCGATACTTTTCTCCGCTCAGATGGACAAGAGAACCGCTGTTGACGAGGAGCTGACCGCAGGTCTTGCGCGCGCGATATATAATGATATCAGCACGCTGAGTTCCGACAAGTTCCTGACAAGCAACGCGAAATATCTCGGCTCGGTTGCGTTCTATTTTTCTCCTCAAAACACACCGGACGAGAATGACTACGACATCGCCACTACCGCAGCAAAGCCTATGCCGGAACCAAGTATTGTGGAAGATCTTGATATGTCAAGGCAGGATAAGGTCAACGAGCTTTCGGCGCAAGGAGAGTCGAGCGGACATTATATCTCACTCGGCGACTACTCAACAGTTCCGATAACCTCGGAGATGACAAACACGATAAGCTTCCTCAAGGAGCACGGACTCTACGAGAAGCTCACAGACGAGTCCCCGATAGTCAGCGTCAGAGTTAAGGACATGGGTCACTCGACCGACTCCGTGAACGCAAGATACGGATACGGCTATTCAAGCCCGATATTCAACGCTTTCTGGGATGACGGAAAATCAAAGGCAGTTTCAAAGACGGATTCCACCGGCTACACCTATCAGGTGAGCAGCTACAACAGCGGCGATTTCATGCCGAAGGATGCCGTAACCATAACAAACAAGACTATTGTCGAAAAGCTCGCCGCCAACGCCTACGGCTACCGCTTCGACCTCACGGGCGGATACCTTGTTGAGTTCAAGCGCGAGAACGGCGCTCTTACGATAATGTACGTTCCCAAGGGCAGAGTCGAGCTGAATCTCGACACAGGCAAATAAATTTCAAGCGGCGGCTGCGCTGAAACGGGTGCGGCCGCCGAACTGAGCAGCATCGGAGGGATAAAGAGTGAACAAATCAAGAGACGGCTTCAAAAGCCCATTCGGCTTCACAGTCGTTCACGCGATAAGAAAGAATTTTGCTTTTCCGCTCGCGGTCTTTGTAATGAGCTTGGCGCTCTACCTCAGAAGCTTTTTCGGCAGCGACAAGATAAGACAGCTTACGGCGCTGAAGAGCGGCGGCTCGGCGACGTTGGAGCTTCTGCGCGAATCCGGAAAATTTTTAATAATCGGCGGATCTGACAACTATATGCTAACGGATATTCTCTATTTTTACACGGCGGCAGTCGTTGTTCTCTCCGCCGCGCTGGGTATAATGCTTTTCAGATTCGTCTCAAGCAGGGCGAAGAACAACATATATTTCAGTCTCGGCATCAGCCGCGCGGGTCTGTTTTCGGCGCACTGGCTGGCGGGAGCGGTCATGCTCGAAGCGGCCGTGCTTCTCCCGCTCGCCTTTTCGGCAATGCTGAACCTTATATACTTCGGCTCGTCCGTGATGCTCTGGCGCACGCTGCTGTTTTACGCCGTTCACATGACCGTGACGGCGCTTGCGGGATTCTCTGTTGCGGCGGCAGTCTCCGTCTGCGTGGGAACCGCAGGCGAATCGGTACTGTTCTCGCTCGCATTCATAGCGTTTCCGAGCGCTGCTGTATATTTTCTCAATAACACTGTACCGAAGCTGCTCTTCGGCGCGCCTCACAATTCAAACTACGCACTCTATCCGTCGGCGAGTCACAACCAGGATATCAGCATGGCCCTCTCCCCTTTCGGGCGCGTGTTGTCGTATCTCAATCTGCTCTCGCTCAACAACGACGTATTCATCCGCTCGGGCTCGTTGGTCTCGGCCGACGGGTTCTCTAAAATCACCGCAGACGAGCTGAAAAGCTGGAGCGCGCCGTCTCTTGAGCCCTATATACTCTGGGCGATACTGACCGCCCTGCTGTTCGTTTTCGGGCTTTTGATGCTAAAGCGCAGGAAGGTGGAGATATGCGGCTTCAGCGGCAGGAGCAAGGCGTTAAACTTTTTGCTGACCGCCATGCTCTCTGTTTCCGCAGGCTCGACTATCGTCGCCGTTAATTTTTATTTTTCGCAAATCACCGACAAGCAATATCTTATAACGGGCATAACAACCGTGCTTTTGAGCGCTGTTATATTCGTGGTTTTCGATATTATGCTCAACCTCAGCTTCAAGGCACTCAAAAAGGATTGGAAATACGGGCTTGTCCATGTGGCTCTCGCGGTCGCCGTTATGCTCTCGCTCTACACCGGGTTCTTCGGTTACAGCAGCCGCGTGCCTGATACCGACAGCATCGAGAGCGCATCGGTATCCGCTCCGGACATACTTCTCGGAAGCTACCGCACAAGAGCAGACGAGCTCAAATTCAATACAAACTCCGGCTACTATCTCGCCTTCGACGAGGACGGAAACCCGGTTGGCATAAACAGCGGCTGCTACTATCGCAGCAACGCCGACGAAAGACGCATAATTATCGACGGATTCAAAAGCGAAAGCGACATTAACGCCGTGCGCGAGCTGCACAAAAGGCTCATCGCCTCGGGCAGAAAGGTTGTTTCAAGCAGCGAGGATTATTCCGAAAGAGCCGTGCGCAGCACTGTTATTATAAAATACAAGCTCAAGAACGGGCGCGAGATAATAAGAGAATATCAGACAGTCGGGCTCGGCGACTATCTCTCGCTCTATTCAATAGAGAACACCGAGAACTGGAACAACAAAATCAAAAACGAGCTGCTGAACATAGACAGCGAAAAAGTATTCCCCGTTCTCTTCTCGGGACAGATGGACAAAAAGACCGTCGTTGACCAAAAATTTACACGCGGACTCGCCCGCGCGATATATGAGGACATAGCCTCTCTCGGCGCAGACAGAATTCTCTGCTCCGACTCAAAGTGGCTCGGCGCTATGGCCCTCTATCACGACATAGCGTCGGATGGAGTCGAAGCCGTGACGGCGACCCAAGCCTACTCGCCCGACATAGACGACGAAGATGCCGAAACGCCCGAGAATGCAATAAACAACGCCTGGAAAGCCGGAAACTACGGCGAGATGATGACCAACGGCTCGGAATACGGAGATTTCGGCAAGTTCAAGTCCGTTATTCCGATAACCGAGGAAATGACGAACACCGTCGAATATCTAAAAGCCCACGGGCTCTATGACCTGCTCGTTGACGAATCGCCTATAGTCGCCGTCAGAGTGGCGGACATAGGCAAGCTCACCGTCGACGCACTTGAATACACCACGCCGATATTCAACGCTTTCTGGGACAACGGCAAATCAAAGCCGGAAACCGACCGCGAGACCGGAGAACAGATAAGCACATACACGAGCGGCGACTACATGCCGAAAAATTCAAGGGAATTCACCGACGGCGCAACGATAAACGCACTCGCCGAAAACGCCTACGGCTACAGATTCGACCTCACGGGCGGATATGTTGCCGAGTTCAGACGTGCCAACGGCTGCAGAACGATAATGTATATCCCGAAAGGGCGCGTCGAGCTGAATCTCGGTTAAATATAAAAACTCCCTTAAACACACATAGCCCCGGGCTTCACGGAAAATCTGTGAAGCCCGGGGCCATTTTTATATTTACACATGAAAAAATGCGACCCCGAAGGATCGCATAAGTTCAGCTTTCAGATATTACTTGTCCTGTATTAAAGGAAGAGAAGAAGCAGGGTTGCAACGAGTGCGAGAACGAAGAAAGAGATAGCGATGATCTTCGTGATAAGCACAAGCTTCGACTCCATAGTCCTGCTCTTGTTCTTGCCGAAGAAAGTCTCTGCGCCGCCTGCGATAGCGCCGGAAAGGCCGGCGGACTTGCCCTCCTGAAGAAGGACGAGAACAATAATAGCGACCGAAAGAAGAATGAGGACTATGCCCAATATAATCTCATGTACTGCCATGAAGTTAACCTCCAAACACAAATTGCTAAGATATTTTAGCATATACTTTGACACATTTCAATAGTTTTTACAAAAACTTTTGCCGAACGGAGAAATTTTCCTTCCGAAAGATGTATTATCAGCACGCAGCTGAGCAAACTACTCTCAGCGGCAAGAGTCCGAAGTCAATGCGTTTGCAGGGCTTTTCCCGCCGACCGTTTTGCGGGGAAGCCTTGCAAACGGTCTTTTTTATATTCCGAGCTCAAGCTGTTCGCCCTTGTCCTCCGCGCTCAGCAGCGCTCCGGCGGCGGGCAGGTTCTTTGTCTTATATCTGTACGCCTTGGCGAACTCCCCTTCTTTATACGCGCGGACGGTCATAACTTTCTGACCCTTCTTGAGGCTCATAACGCCGACTCCCTGAGTGTCCTTGGTAGTCTTGGGCGAGATTGCGCCGGTGTTTATCAAAAGGTGTCTGCCCGCGGAAGAGATTATAACAAGCTCGACATCGCTCTCGATATGGAGCATCGCAGCGACAGGCGATTTGTCGGAATAAGCCTTTATGAGCTTCTTGCGATTCGTCTTCGTCTGATAGGTGGAAAGCTCGACCTTCGCCGCCTTTCCGTTTTCAAAGAAGAAGAGCATATGACCCGAATAGTCCGAGGTCACAACCATATAGACCGCCGTCTCGCCCTCGTCCATGCCGAGCGTGCTCGCCACATAATCGCCGAGTGCGCTCGCCTTTGTCTCCTTGAAGTCGTTGACGCGAGCCTTGTAGACCTGGCAGCGGTTTGTGAAGAAGAGAAGCTCTTTCGCGTTATCCGTAACCACGGTCTGGGCGAGCTCATCGCCCTCCTTGAACTTCTGCTCGCTGCTCATACGCAGAGACTGCGGGGTTATCTTCTTGAAATAGCCCTGCTTCGAGAAGAAGAGCGTCACGGGATAATCGGGTATCTGCTCCTCCTCTTCCTCCTCTGCGATATCGGAGGCGTAGATAATCTCCGTCTTTCTCGGCTTGCCGTATTTTTTGATAACTTCCTCAAGCTCGCTGATAATTATCGCGCCGACTCTGCCGCGCTTTGCGAGGATATCCTCAAGATCGGCAATGAGCTTTTCGAGATCTTCGATATCCTGCGTGCGCTTTAAGATATATTCGCGGTTCAAATGACGAAGCTTTATCTCCGCGACATACTCCGCCTGGATGCGGTCGATTCCGAAGCCTATCATGAGGTTCGGGACGACCTCCGCCTCCTCTTCGGTATTTCTGACGATCTTTATCGCCTTGTCGATATCGAGAAGTATTTTTTCAAGTCCGCGCAGCAGATGCAGCTTGTCCTTAGCTTTTTTGAGGTCGAAGTAGGTTCTGCGTCTGACGCACTCCATGCGGAACGCAATCCACTCGTTGAGCAGCTCTTTGACGCCCATGACGCGGGGCGAACCGGCAATAAGGACATTGAAGTTGCAGGCGAACGAATCTGAGAGCGGAGTGAGCCTGTAGAGCTTCTGCATGAGCTTGTCGGGGTCAGTTCCCCTCTTTAAATCTATTGTTATTTTAAGACCGCTCTTGTCCGTCTCGTCGCGGATATCGCTTATTTCTCTTATCGCGCCCGCCTTGACTCTGTCGATAACCTTTTCTATTATAGACTCGCTCGTCGCGGTCGAGGTCATCGGGATCTCCGTTATATCAATGCAGTTGTTCGACTTGTCATAAGTATATTTGGCGTAGAGCTTGAACGAGCCGCGACCTGTGCGGTAAATCTCCTCAATCTTCGCGCGGTCATAGAGTATCTTCGCGCCGCCCGCAAAGTCGGGTGCTTTGAGGGTATCCGCAACGCAGTGGTCGGGGTTTCTTATGAGCTCTATAGTCGTGCGGCAGACCTCTTCGAGGTTAAAGGAGCATATGGAGCTCGCCATGCCGACGGCTATACCGGTGTTATTATTGACGAGCACGCTCGGGAAAGTGACCGGCAGAAGCGTCGGCTCTTTCATGGTGTTGTCGTAGTTATCGACAAAATCGACGGTGTCCTTGTCGATATCCTTGAAAAGCTCAGCACTTATGGGGTCGAGCTTCGCCTCGGTATATCTCGAAGCCGCCCACATCATATCGCGCGAATACGCCTTACCGAAGTTACCCTTTGAATCGACATACGGGTGCAGCAGAGCTTCATAGCCGCGTGAGAGCCTGACCATAGTCTCGTATATGGCGACGTCGCCGTGGGGGTTCAGCTGCATGGTGCGTCCGACTATATTAGCCGACTTTGAGCGCGCACCGGTGAGCAGACCCATTTTGTACATGGTATAGAGTATCTTCCTGTGCGAGGGCTTGAAGCCGTCTATCTCCGGGATAGCACGCGACATGATGACGCTCATCGCATAAGGGAAATAGTTCGTTTCAATGGTATCGGTTATCGGCTGTTCGACAACTTCGCCCGCGCCGATGATATGAACTCCGCTCTTGAGCGGATCGATTTCATTTTTCGGGGGTTCTTTTTTGCCTCTTTTTCCCGCCATTTATATCAAAATCCTTTCAATAGTTAAGCTGTTACGAAACATCCGCCATGTCGATATATGCCGCGCCGTCGCGTGCGATATGCTCTTTTCTGCCGGCGAGATTGTCGCCGAGCCAGAGATCAAATATCTCGGCAGTTTTCTGGGCGTCGGTCGGGTCGACGCGGATAAGGCGGCGGGTCGCGGGATTCATCGTCGTCAGCGACATCATGTCCGCATCGTTTTCACCGAGTCCTTTCGAGCGCTGGATGGTGAACTTGCTGTTTTCAAGCTGGGAAAGGATATCCTGCTTCTCCTGCTCGTTATATGCAAACCATGTCTCGTCCTTTGAGTTTATCTCATAGAGCGGCGACTCCGCGATATACACCTTGCCTTTTTCGATAAGCGTGGGCATGAGGCGATAGATCATCGCGAGGATAAGCGTGCGTATCTGGAATCCGTCAACGTCGGCATCGGTGCAGATTATGACCTTGCTCCAGCGCAGCTGGTCGATATTGAATGCAACCATATCTTTCATCGACTTCGACTTGACCTCGACTCCGCAGCCAAGAACTTTTATCAGATCGGTTATGATATCGTTTGCAAATATTTTGTTATATTCCGCCTTGAGGCAGTTGAGTATCTTTCCGCGCACGGGGATTATCGCCTGGAAAGACGAGTCGCGCGCCTGCTTACAGGCGCCGAGAGCCGAGTCGCCCTCCACTATGAACAGCTCGCGCTCGGAGACATCCTTGCTGCGGCAGTCAACGAATTTCTGCACGCGGCTGCCCATATCGTTGCTCGACTGGAGCTTGCCCTTTATATTGAGTTTCGTCGTCTCCGCACGGACACGCGCACGCATATTGACGAGCACCTGATCGCATATCTTGTCCGCATCGAGCTTGTTTTCGATGAAATACACCTCGAGCTGATGCTTGAAGAACTCGGTCGTCGCCTCCTGAATGAACTTGTTGGTGACGGATTTCTTCGTCTGGTTCTCATAGGCGGCTACGGTCGAGAACGACGAGACGATGAGCACGAGGCAGTCCTCGACATCCTGGAAATTTATCTTCGAGTCGGACTTGAGGTATTTTCCGTTCTTTTTTATATATGCGTCTATCTGCGACACAAACGCGGAGCGCACGGCCTTGTCGGGTGCGCCGCCGTATTCAAGGTAGCTCGAGTTATGATAATACTCCTTGAGCTGGACCTTATTCGAGAAGCAGAGCGCGGCGTTTATTTTAAGCTTATACTCGGGCTGATCCGCTCTGTCGCGTCCTACTCGCTCGCCGCTCCAGGTGCAGACAGAAGAAATGGCGTTGTTGCCGACGACCTCCTTGAGGTGATCGGTTATGCCGTTTTCATAGAAATACTCGAACGTTTCAAACTTCGAGCCGTTCTGATTCCTGAGCACGAACTTGATGCCCGCGTTGACTATCGACTGGCGGCGCATCATATCCTGAAAATACTCGAGAGGTATGTCTATATCGGTGAACACCTTGAGGTCGGGGCGCCACTTTATGCGCGTGCCTGTGTCCTTTTTGCTGTAGGGCTCTTTTATCATATCGCCGACCGGCTCGCCGTTTTTGAACTGCAGATGATAGCAATAGCCGTTCGAGTGAACCTCCGCCTCCATATACTCCGAGGCATACTGCGTGGCGCAAAGGCCGAGTCCGTTTGTGCCGAGCGAATACTCGTAGCTTCCGCCGTCGTTGGTGTTATACTTTCCGCCTGCATAGAGCTCGCAGAACAGGAGCTTCCAGTTATACTCGTTTTCCCTGCGGTTGAACTCAACGGGTATACCGCGCCCGTAATCCTGAACCTCTATGGACTTATCCTCGAAGCGGGTGACGGTAATCGTGTTGCCGAAGCCCTCGCGCGCCTCGTCAACGGAGTTTGAAATTATTTCAAACACCGAGTGCTCGCAGCCCTCGATACCGTTCGAGCCGAAAATAACCGACGGTTTTTTCCGCACTCTGTCGGCGCCTTTGAGCATTTCAATGCTGTCGTCGCCGTATTCTTCTCTCTTTTTGACTTTTGCCATTGAGTTATCCCCCGACTGATTGTTACGCATTATTTTGTATCATACATATTTAATTATACACCATATATTGGCTTTTTGTCAACGATATCAATGGGTATAGAAAAAGACAGACCATGCGATAACACACAGTCTGCCGGATAAAATTATGATTTGTTACGCCCTTTGCTTTTTCTTGAACACATCTGCGGGAAGCTGGGCGAGGACTATTGCGACGAACATGATGATGCAGCCGTTGAGCTCCCTTACGGACATTTTCTGATCTATCAGCACCCATGCGAATATAACAGCGAACACAGATTCAAGGCACAGCAGGAGCGAAGCGACCGTGGGGTCGGAATCGCGCTGGCCGAGGGTCTGGAAAGTGAACGCCACTCCGCAGGACAAAATACCTGTGTAGAGCAGATAGGGTGCTGCGCTCATTATGGCATGGATACTCGGCTTTTCAAAGATAAACATGAGAATGACGGAAATTATACCCGAGACAAAGAACTGCGCGCACGAGAGCTTGACTCCGTCGACTATCGCCGAATATTTGTCGATAACAAGAATATGTATCGCAAAGCCGACCGAGCACGCGAGAGCGAGCAATTCGCCCTTGCCGAAAGTCGCCTTGCCGCTCGCACACAGCAGATAGAGTCCGACAACGCCGAGCCCGACGCCGATCCACACGGGAAGACTGACGCGCTTTTTGAAGAAAACGAGGCTGATTATCGGCACCAGGAGCATATAGAGCGCGGTTATGAAGCCGACCTTGCCGACCGTTGTATAGCCGAACGCCGCCTGCTGAAGATTGCTCGCCACGCAGAGCACCGTTCCGCAGACAAGCCCGCCGACAATGAGACTTTTTCTGTCTTTTTTCTTTTCTTCTGGCGTTTTCTGTTCAGCCGAGCCGAGCTTTTTGTTTTTTGATTTTTGGACTCCCGACATTATCGCAATGACCGGCAGGAGCACCGTGCCGCCCATAATCATTCTTATGCCGTTGAAGGTCAGAGTTCCGATTACCTCGAGTCCCTCGCTCTGAGCCACAAACGACAGTCCCCATATAACAGCGGCGAGAATGAGAAAGATGCCGCCTTTAAGCTGTCCTTTTTTCGTTGTTATCACTCCACTGAAGTTTTCCGAAATATGATAGCACAAAGGCAAATAATAAAAATCGGATTTTGGAATAAAATGTAATTTCCAAAAAGATTTTCGGCTTATCTCTCTGCGAGCGGAAGTATTGAGCCGATATCTGTTAATTGAAAGTCCCCTGCCTCCTCCGCACGCACGCCGAACGAAGAGAGAAAGGCTCTGATTTTTTCGCCGTCCCTATGAGACGAAAGCGAGCCGTTGAATAGCATTGTATCGGGCGCAATGAGTCCGCAGCAGCCGCCGATAAAGCCGTATTCGCGCCCTGGCAGAATGACATCGCCCTTTGAGACGAGCAGGACGGCAAGTCCGCTTTTTTGGGACGCCGAGGCTATTGACACATCATCGGTAATTATCGCGTTTTCCGTCACCGGCACTACCGAGCATTTTGTGTAGCCCTGGCGCACGGGTATTAAACTACGCCCGGAAAAGTCGATGTTTTTGCAGACGGTTTTGGGATTGAGTATCGCATAATTGCCGAAAAGCGCGGCATTGAGCGGCACATCGGCGGGATATTTATCGCCGAGCGGAGTGTCGAGAACCTGCACATCAAAGCCCATTTCAATAAGCTTTTCCGCGTTGTTACACTGCTCTCGGCTCAATATGATTTTTCGCCCGCCGAGATGCAACAAATGCAAATCGGCGTGGGCGGCTGTGCCGTCGGTTATCGCGGCGCACGGCAGGATATCAAAAACACTGATTCCGCGCGAGAGAAGATATTCTTTTGCTTTTTCTGCGCCGACGCTTACCGCGGCGAGGGTGATTCCCCTCTTCGGCAGGTTCGGCGATTCTATAGGGGTCATAAAATTCATCAGTCAACGCAGTTCGCGAACGCCTCATAGACATTCTTGACGCCGATGACCTCTATCTCCTTTTTGAGCTTGTCCGGCACGGATTTGAAATTATGACGCGGGATAATGCAGGTCTTGAAGCCGAGCCGAGCCGCCTCTTTTATGCGCTGTTCGCAGTGGTTGACGGAGCGAATCTCGCCGCCGAGACCTATCTCGCCGAAAGCGAGCACATCGTCTCTTATCGGGACATCCTTGAGGCTCGAAATAAGCGCAAGCGCAACGGAGAGGTCGGTCGCGGGTTCATCGAGCTTGAGTCCGCCGATGACATTTATATAGGCATCCATATTGCCGAAGAAATAGCCTGCTCGCTTTTCGAGGACGGCTAAGAGCATCGCCATGCGGCTGTAATCAAAGCCGGTCGCCATACGGCGGGGATTGCCGAAGCTCGACGCGCTGACAAGAGCCTGAACCTCGGCGAGTATCGGGCGGGTACCCTCCATAGCGCAGGCGATGCAGGTGCCCGAAGTGTTCTTCGGTCTGCCTGAAATTAGCATAAGGGACGGATTCTCGACCTGAGAAAGTCCGCTGTCGAGCATCTCAAAAACGCCTATCTCATTCGTCGAGCCGTAGCGGTTCTTGACGGCGCGGAGGATTCTGTAAGACATATTGCGGTCGCCCTCGAAATAGAGCACCGCATCAACTATATGTTCGAGCACCTTGGGTCCCGCGATGTTGCCGTCCTTGTTGACATGACCGACGACTATAATCGGAATATTGCTGTTCTTCGCGGTGCGCATGAACATCGAAGTCGATTCGCGTACCTGCGTGACACTGCCAGCAGATGAGCTGAGGTCGCTTATAACCATAGTCTGTATCGAGTCGATGATAACGAGCCCGGGCTTGTTGATATTTATATACTCACATATAGCCTGAACGTCGGTTTGGCTCATTAAAGTCAAGGTCGGGCTCGTGACCCCGAGCCTGTCCGCGCGGAGCTTTATCTGATAGACCGACTCCTCGCCCGAGACATAGAGAATATCGAGATCCTTGCCGATATACTGGCATATCTGAAGAAGAATCGTCGATTTGCCTATGCCGGGGTCGCCGCTTAGGAGCACCAGCGAACCTTTGACTATTCCGCCGCCGAGGACGCGGTCGAGCTCGGTGAGTCCCGTCTGATAGCGTATCTCCTCATCGGCGGTTATCTCGCTGAGTGCATATGTCTTGACGCTACGCGCGCTCGCGCCGCTCTTGGACGCCGGAGCGGCGGGCGCTTTTATCTCCTCGTTCATGGTGTTCCACTCGCCGCAGCCCGGGCAGCAGCCGAACCATTTCGGGCTTTCATAGCCGCATTCGGAACAGATATAGACCGATTTTGCCTTGCCTGCCATTTTATGTTACCTCCGTCAGTTTTTCGTCTTGTTTTAAATAGTCTGTTATACCGCACATGACTGAAAAAGCCATGGCGTTCTGATAATTATCGTCTTTTAGTTTCAGCGTCTCGGCGGCGTTCGAGAGGAAGCCGCACTCGACCATAACCGCCGGAGACTGCGCATGATAGAGCAGATATATCTCAGTGCCCGTGCGCTTGACGGCGCGCTGATTCTGAGGCTGGATAAGCGAGCGGATATCCTGCTGAATCGCCTTTGCCAGCTTCTCGCTCTCCGGATTGTTTTTTGAATAGAACACCTGCGCGCCGCTGTATGACGGGCCGCCGTAGTGGTTCTGATGTATGCTCACGAACAGGGCGTCGGGCGTCTGTTCGATGATTTTCATTCTGTTTTTTATATCCGAGACCTTTTGCTGACGCACGGTTTTTGCGGAGTCGTCAGCTATATCGTCGTCCGTTTCGCGAGTCATGATGACATTATAGCCCGCCGTGTCAAGCATATCGCGCAGCTTCAGGGCTATGGACAGATTTATATCTTTTTCGACCGTTCCGTCCGCCGCAGTCGCACCGCCGTCCATGCCGCCGTGACCTGCGTCAACGATAATTGTCACGGTGCGAAGCGCATTTGAAGAGGCCCTGCGCGCATATCCGGAGCCGCGTGAGGATATCATCACGAAGCATATAATCATTATTACAACAGCCGCCGCGATACCGAGAGCGACGAGTCTTGAACGCTTTTTGAAATTTATCACCATACCGACACCCCCACAAAAGAATATGCGGAGAGTCGCGGCATTATTAGAACAGCGGCGGGCAAAATAGGAAAAAGGAGCTGAGAAAATGAAAGGAATAACAAAAATTATCGGCGGTCTTGCCATCGGGACGGTCAACTCCGTGCTCGGAGCCGGCGGCGGAATGATCGCCGTGCCGATGCTCAGAAAAAGCGGAATGGAGCAAAACAGAGCGCAGGCAAACGCTGTGGCGCTCATTATGCTGCTGACCGCGGCGAGCGCGGGAATATATATTTACACAGGGAAAGTAACCTTCGGCGATGCGCTCCCCTATCTCCCGGCGGGGCTTATAGGAAGCGTTCTCGGTTCTTTCATTCTGCCGAAGATACCAACGAAAATACTCGGCAAGATTTTTGCCCTTTTCATGCTTTGGGCGGGAGTGAGGATGCTGATGCGATGAAAACGATACTGGCAGCTTTTTTCTCGGGTCTCGCCGGCAGTCTCGGGCTCGGCGGAGGCGGGGTGCTGGTGCTCTATCTCGTGCTCGCACTCGGTATGCCGCAGCTCAAGGCACAGGGCATAAATCTATTATTTTTTATCCCCTGCGCGGTGCTTTCAAGCATAGTTTATTCATTCAAAAAGCTCATCGACTGGAAAAGCGTTCTGCTCTTTGCCGCGGGCGGTCTGCCGGGAGTTTTGCTCGGCAGTCTCGCGGTATCGCACATGAACAGTAATATTCCCGGGAAAATCTTCGGCGGGTTTCTGCTGCTCATGGGCATAAAAGAGCTGTTCAGAAAAGGTGATTGATGCGCCGATAGTCGAGATAATCCTGGAGAATCATCACGGCGCTGACGGCATCGACAACTGCCTTGCGCTTCTTGCCGCGCGTGTTCGTGACATTCAGGGCGTTATGCGCCGAGACCGTTGTCAGGCGTTCGTCGCGCATCACGGTCTCTATGCCCGAAAACTCGGTCAGAGCCGCCGCAAAATCCTCGCAGCGCTGAGCGCGTTCGCCGTGAGTGCCGTCCATATTGACGGGCAGACCGACAACTATCAGCTCCGCCTTTTTCTCTTTGGCAATTTCTGTTATTTTTTCAATCAGCGGCTCGGATTCTTTTTCTGTTATAACGGTCACGGGAGACGCCAAAAATTCGGTCTTGTCGCAGACGGCTATGCCCGTTCGCGTATCTCCGTAATCTACCGACAGGATTATCATAAAATACCTCTTAATTAAAAATTTAGCCGCACCGTTATCGGGTGCGGCCGTTTATATATTTTTTCGCCGCAGGTTGAGTTTAATCGTCCGAACGCGGGCTTGTCGGAAGGATGGAATTGATAATATTGCTGACCGCCTCGCCGACTCCGCTGACGACCTCGCTGACGGATCCGCCGCCGCATGCGGTACACTCGGCGGGCATTGCGGACTTCTTATAATATCCCTTTGCGGTCTCCTTGCACGAGGGCGAAGCGAGAAGTCCGGTCTTCTTGCAGTAGTCCTTCTCCTCGACCTTGCCGGTCTTGGGGAACTCCTTGACAGGCAGGTTCGCGTGGATGCGGTCGAGCAGTTCGATATAGACTCGTCCGGAAGCACTGTATCTGAACGGAATGACCTTGGGCTTATCGTAGCCGAGCCAGACTGCGCAGACATAGTAAGGCGTGCCGCCGGCTATCCAGCTGTCCTTGGTGTCACTCGTGGTACCGGTCTTGCTCATCAGCTCGAACTTGCCGAGATTCTTGCTCTTGCGGAAATCTCTTGCCGGGACGGTCTTGAGCAGTTCGCGCATGACCTCTGCGGTATCCTCGCTGAGAACTCTCTCGGGCTCGGACTTCGTTTCGAGCAGGACTTCCGTACCCGTAGCGTTGGTGACTTTATAGTAGCAATAGGGCTCGTAGTAATAGCCGTTGTTGCCGAACACGGCATATGCCGCCGCCATTTCGACAGTAGTGACGCCGTTTGTCAGAGCGCCGGTTGCAAGGGGCGCGATATTCGCATCCGCAGAATCATCAAGAGTTGTCAGATGGAACGTCTTTTTCATGAAGTTATAGGCCTCGTTGACTCCGAGCATCTCCGTAATTATTCTGACGGGCACGGTATTGAACGACTTCTGGATAGCATACTGGACGGTTATCTCTTTCTTGCTTCCGTTTGTGCCGTCCGCATTCTGCGGCCAGAGCTTGCCGTTTTGATAGATCGAGTAGTCGAGGATCATGCTCGACCAGTTGACATAGTTCTTCTCGAGCGCGAGAGAATAGGTCGAAAGGGGCTTTATGGACGAACCGGGCTGTCTCGGGGACTCGGACGCTCTGTTGAGGCAGAGGTTGCCGTTCTTTTCGCCTGCCTGTCCGACTATGCCGACGATTCTGCCCTCATAGTCCATGACGGTTGCCGCGGACTGAGCGGCGGGATGCTCGGCAGTGTCAGCCTCCCTATCGAAAGCGATTCTGTTTGAATATACGGTATTGAGAACTTTCTGAACATCGGGGTTTGCGGCAGAATATATCTTGAGTCCGCCGTAATTTATCTTCTCCATCGCCTGGCGGTAGGTGTAGCCGTATTTGCTCATCAGATCCTTGCAGACGGTCTTGATGACATAATCGACATAGAAATCCTGATATTCTTTCTCGGTGTTCTTGTCCTCGGTAGTGTTCTTGGTCTTGCCCGGCTTGGGGACATAGCCCTCGCTGTTTGTAAAGACGAGCTTATAATTTACCGCCTCTTCGTATTCCTCTTTGCTTATCGCCTTTTCCTCGAGCATATACTTCAGGCAAAGCTCCTGACGCTTTTTATTCGACTCGGGATTGAGCAGAGGGTTATACGTTGTCGGAGCTTTTGTTATGACCGCAAGAGTGGCGCACTCGGCGAGATTGAGCTCGCTGACATCCTTGCCGAAATAAGTTTCGCTCGCCGTCTGGACGCCGTAGCATCCGTTGCCGAGATAGAGGGTGTTGAGATACGCCTCAAGGATAGCATCCTTGCTGTAATGCTGTTCAAGATTCAGAGCGCGCTCTATCTCCTTGAACTTTCTGACAACCGTGACCTCCTTGTCGTTGGTCAGGTTCTTGACGAGCTGCTGGGTTATTGTCGAACCGCCGCCGCTGGAAAGTCCGGTAGCCGCGCCGAAGGTACGCAGCCAGTCGACGCCGTGATGCTTTTTAAAGCGCTTATCCTCAAGGCAGACGAAAGCGTTTCTGAGATTTTCCGGCATCTTGTCGAAATCGACCCATATTCTGTTCTCCTCGCCGTGGAGCTGAGCCATTTCAACAAGCTCGTTGTTGCTGTCATAGGCATAGACGAACGAGGTCTGATTCTGATTCGCCTTGTAGTCATCAAGATTTATCGCGATCTCACCGTGGGCAAAGGACACGATATTGAAGAAAACATAACCTCCGATTATCGCCGTGGTGAGCATACCGACGACGAGCACACAGAGTATGACCAGCAGAGCTATCCTGCCGGCTTTTTTATTCGGCTTTTTATTCTTCTTTTTTGAAGATGTTTTGGCTGTTCCCATCTTTTTCGATGCGTTTGCGGAGCTGTTTGCCATCCGTGCGCCTCCTTCACATTACAATCCAGTTAAAAATTATAGCATACTTTTTGCAAAAAGTTTAGCCTAAATCCAAATATTCTCATTATTTTGTAAAATCAAAACAATAGCAGTGTATAAAACAGCGTATAAAAACGCCCAAAAGGGGCAAAAATCACCACGAAAGCAGAAAAAGTAAGCCTGCGGAAAGGAAAAGAAAAGATGAAAACCACGATAAAAAGCATCGCCGTTGCCCTCGCGTTCTGCGCCGCGGCGTTTCTGACCGTCTCGGCTATAATCGAAAACGCCGCACCGAACGGGAGCGAAAAATACATCATGCGCGACTACAACGGCAGGATAGCGGTGTTCGTATACGGCGAGGACGAGCCGCAGGAGGTATTCGATGTTTTCACATCCTCCCTGCCCCGCGGCGAAGCCGAGCGCATCTACAAGGGAATAACGGTCGAGGGCGACGAAGCACTTCAAAAGCTGATAGAAGATTTTACAGGGTAGCAAAAACAAAAGCGGCTGTTATCATCACGCAGGCACTGAGCCTCATGATGAACAGCCGCATTCTATTTTTATTGCCGATATTTATTAGCCCTTATCAAACATATCGTTAAGCTGGGCGCACACGGCAGACATTCTGCCGATACGCTCGCGCAGGATAGTTTCGGCTTTCTTCTGCGCCTCGGCGACTATTGCGTTCGCCTGCTCCTGCGCTTCGGTAACTGTCTTCTGTGCCTGACTACGCGCGGCGGTGACTATTGCATCCGACTGGCCGCGAGCCGACTCATTGCTCACTTCGAGCAGGCTCTTCTGCGCCTCAAGGTCGGATATCTCCTTTTCGAGAGCTTTCTTCCTGCTCTCTGCGGCGTTGAGCTCGTCAACCATATATCTGCCCTGATCATCTCTGAGCTTTTCGAGGCGCTTTATATGCTTTGCAAACGCCACGCAGTTGTTATATAGACTGCGGTTCTGCGTTCTGAGCGCTTCTATCTCTTCGCTCGAAGCCGCTTCGCCCGCGGGAGCTTCGGCACGCTTTTCAAGCTCCGAGCCCCAGGCGTAAATTTTATTATATTCCTCCTGCAGCATCGAGATATACGCATCCGTTGCCGCAATATCGTATCCCCTATCAACCACGGGGAGCTTCATCTTTCCTTCCACTTCTGTCATCCCTTCCCAAAAATCAGCTGTTTCTCTTTGCTATATCAACAAGGTTCTTGTAGCTTATCGCCATCGACTCGCGCGGGTCAATATCGCAGGTGTCCTGCTCGATAACGATATATCCGACGCCCGAATCCCTGCATGCGCGGTAGCACTCATCGAGATTGAGGTTGCCCGTGCCTACTTCGGCAAAATCGGGCTTGTTCTCGCTGTTGATTTTATAATCCTTGAAGTGGCAGACCTTCATTCTGCCGCTGAGGCGCTTTATGAAATCCGCAGGATCGCCGCCGCCGTACTGAACCCAATATGTGTCCATTATAAAGCCGAACAGCTCGGGGTCGGTGTCGTCAATAAGCATATCTATAACGCGCCTGCCGTTATATTTCTTGAACTCGAAGGCGTGGTTATGATAGGCAAAATGCATTCCCATATCGCGAAGCTTTTTTGCGAGCTCGCCCGTGAGCTTTATAAACTCGCGCACGCCCTCTTCGCTGCCGCTGTACTCCCCCGGCATACAGCCGACTCCGAGCGTGTCGCAGTGGATCATTTTATGCTCCCTGACAACGGCTTCGGTATCGCTGAGCATGCGGTCGAACGAAGTGTGCGTGACGCAGACATCCATACTGTACTTATCAACAAGATATGCGATCTTCTCCGGCTCGATAGGTCCGATAGCGGAAATCTGAATCGTGTTGATGCCGATAGAATCAAGATAGGCAAAAGTCTTTTCAGCATCTTCATAATTCTGTATGTAGTCGCGTAAAGTATAGAGCTGCGCACCGAGTTTGATATCCGACACGAGAGCACCTCCGTTCCCGCTTTTTCTACAGATTATTATATTATAGCCGTCCCGAAGTTTCAAGTGAATTTACAAAAAAAGCCCGGACTTGCAAACTCCGGCAAACCGCGAATATAGATATTCTACGGGAGGCGGTGCTGTGTTCGGTTGGTTTTTGCAGTTATTTTCAAACGGATTTCTCTTTTTTATCCTGCATCTGAGCCAGCCGGGCTCATTTGCCCCGCCGCTGAGTGCGGCGCAGGAGCGCGAAGCTCTTGCAAAAATGCACGCGGGCGACAAATCGGCGCGCAGCGAACTCATCGAGCACAACCTGCGGCTCGTGGCGCACATAGTCAAAAAATACTACGCCGCATATTCGGATCAGGACGATCTTATCTCGATAGGCACGGTCGGGCTGATAAAGGCTATAGACTCGTTCAAGCCCGACAAGGGCACGCGCCTTGCGACATACGCCGCGAAATGCGTTGAAAATGCTATACTATCGCAGCGGAACAATCGGCGGTTGAAGTGGAAAACCATGAACCTTTTGGGGCAAAATGGTCTATGTTCTGCCGCCTGAAAGTCCGCAGCTATGTATTGGCTGCGAATGTTGCAGGTACGTTAAAAGTTGCGCCGCTTCAAATTCTCAAGTTTCCGGTCGTCCTTCCACATAAGTTTTTGGATGCCGAGAAGTTCAATCTGCGGTTTTCGGACGCATCTGAGATCACGGAAATTGCGGACAAGCTGCGGTGGTATCGCTATCAAAAAGGACTTCGTCAACGTGACGCGGCGGATTATGCGGGCATCGACCGCAGTACCTACATCCATTACGAAGAGGCAGGGCGGGACTTTTATCCGAAGGAGCATATGGAGAAGCTGGCGGAGCTGTTTGAGGTACCGCTGGAGGATTTGCTGGATGACTATAACCTGTTTCTGCTGCGGGGTCAGGGAGCGCAGATCAAAGCCCTACGCCAGCGACTCGGCTTGACGCAGAAGGCATATGCAACGCAGCTCGGTGTCCCGCTGCAAAAGCTCAAGCGATGGGAACAGGGTACCGTGCAGATTTTCAAATCCACATGGGAGAAGTATTTCAGACAGACATAACCATAGCAGTAAACGAGCAGACCGGCTGTTGAGGCTGGCCTGCTCGTTTGCTATGTATTATTGCTGCGCTTTCAGATGCTTCACCGCTGCGTCCACCAGTTCCAGCTTCTGCTCCGTGGAACAGGGCAGCTTCTGGACAGTTTTCAGCACCTGCTCGGACTGGAACTTTGCCAGCTCCTGCCCAAGCTCCTGCTGTGCCTGCTGGGACTTTGGGAAAATCAGAAATACTTCCATCGCTGCCCTCCTTTCCAGAGCGTTTGTTGCTTCAATCTATGCGCGTTTTCCAATGCGTATGCGGACGCTTTGCACGCTGCGCATGGTCTCAGGTCTGCGCATTGGGCTCTTCCTTGACGATCAACTTTGCATCCGCTGGGTAATTCAGCGTAATAAGCGCGGGCTTGCCCAGCCCCTGCTTTTTTCGAATAATCAAGCCGCTGTACTCCAGCTCCCGGAATATCCGCGTGGCGCTCTGGCGGCTGCGGTGGAGCTTGGTTTGCGCCTGTTCCAAGGTGAAGTACAGCCGGATGGTGCCGTCCGGCTCGACGTAGCCGTTCTGCCGGGAAATGCTGGCTCTGTCCAGCAGCAGCGCATAAAGTACCTTCGCGTCGTTGCTGATGCCCCGCAGGGCTTCGTCTTGGAGAAGGAACCTCGGAAGCGGCACATAGGACGCCGCTGGGCTCTGCACCGTAAGCCTACAAAAAGTTTTCATCTGACCTCCTATCCCATCCATCCCATCGGGTGTATTGATTGGATTGATAGATTGATTCTTTTGAGAGTTGATTTATTTCTTATTAGTTAGAGGATGAATTTCGGCCCCGATGGAGGGCACGAAAACCGTCGTCCTGAAATCCGGTTGCGGAACGCTCCGGAGCGTTAGCTTGTCCACCGTCTGAAAAACCGGTGACGGAAAACCCACACATGGAAAAGCCCGTTGTGGTCAAAGCTCGTCCTTTTGCCGTACTTTCAGCAGCTCCCAGATCTCGGCCTGCCGCGCTTTCAGCTCGACAACGTCATCTTCATAAACGTGCCCGGTGCTGTTGATACGGCGGCAAATCTGGTTGATGTTCGAGGCGACGTGGCTGACGGCGGCAGCTAACCTTTTCTGCTCGGTGTAATCCACCTTGATGATGTACCCGTCGATTAGCATCTTCCGGGCGTAAGCGCCGAAGTTGTGCGTCCCTAACTGGCGCATTTTGTGCTGGATGAGATTCAGCTCCTGCTCGTTGAGGCAGATTTCCTTGCGGATGGGGCGCGTGCGATCCGGCATGAGGCTCACCCCTTCAAGTGTAGCCCGAAGGCACCGTTTTCTTCCAGGATTTCCAGATAGCCGTTGCCGGTGAGTTCAGCAAAAACTGGAGCAACCTTTTCAGGCGGGAGGGTCAGAACATCTGCAAGTTCCTGCGCACTCAGACCACCGTCCTCGAAGGTGTACAAGAGCGCGCCGGTGAGCTTGGCTTCTGCGGAGAGGTTCGTATCCAGCAGGAGGCGGGTGGGTACAGCGGTCATGTGGGTGTGGTTGTAGTAAGTGATCATAGTGTTTTCTCCTTTCGATTTTGAAAAACTTTGTTTGAAGGGCGGCTTGGAAGCGAAGCTGTTTGCCTCTCTACTTTACAACGGACATTTTTCAAGAGAAAAACAGGGGTCGAGAGAAAATTATTTTCCCCTTCTATATAACCAACGGACAAAATAAATCAGAGTGTCACGATTTTGTCTCACAGACGTTTTCCTATCTACTTTACAACGGACATTTTTCCCCAAAAACTTGGCACCCTTTTTCAAAAAACTTTTCTTGCTCCTGATTCCCCCTCTACTTAGCTAAGTGAATCAGAGATCGGTTTTGTCCCAGATTTCTCAAAAAAGTTTCGAGGACGGCGAAACAATCTCTGTGCGCTGCTCCAAATTGCCCTTTCTACTATTCAACGGACAAAATGATGCGGCATGTCACGGTTTTGTCATAACAAGGGCAAAAAAAGAAGCGCCTGCCACTACGACAAGCGCTTAGATTTGCATCAATTATTCGAGCAAATCCTCTATATCCCTTTGATCGTATTCAGTTTTTTGCATCAGCCGATAGACACCATCTGCCTCGTCCCGCTGCTGCAAGAGCTGGGCGAACGCCCGATAGAGTGCGGCCTGCCGACGCTCGATCACGCCGCGATTCTGCTGCATGGCATCCGCTGCTTTGCGGATAGACAGCCCCTCGGAAAAGCGTTTCCGGAAGAGAGCGGCATAGTCGTTGAGCACCGTTTTGAGCGACTGCTGGGCAAACGCAAGATCCTCGCACATGGCCTGATATGCCTCGCGGTTGGATACGCCGATGTACTGCTTCCGTTCCCGGATGAGCTTGTATCGCCGCAGATCCATCCGGTAGTTTTCACAGATGTCCTTGGCGTATTCATAGTAGGTTCTGCTGCAACGGACGGCGCGCTCCGCGTACTCGTCATCAACATAAGTGAGGGGCTTGCTCTTGGGCTCAGGAAAGCCGTCCTCATATACTTCGCGGACGGTGCCTTCGTCGATCTCGCGCCGGGTCTGGCGGACGTATTTGTCCCGCAGCACACCATCGACTTCGACCTGCTCGCAGAAGGAGGTGTACCGGATGAGGTAGTAATGCTCGTTGTCTTCTTTGGAAAAGCTGGCATCCTTGCAGACCACGATGGACTCGCCGGTGTCGATGTCCTTGAGCACCCGGACAACGAAGATGGGCTTTCCGTCGTACCGTGTATAAAACCCGGCAAATACCCGTTTGAGCGCCATAAGCGAGTCCTCCTTCCACCGATTTTCTTACAGTATAGCACAGATTTCGGCGGAGAGAAAGAGCGGCGTTGGGACGGAGAAAACTGGGATTTGAGAGAATAGCAAGCACAGCCGCTGTCCGGACACGCGGCAATTTTGGGAGTATCCCAAGCCCTGATGATATTGACGCCGAGCGGAAAATGAGAAGTAAAACTGCTGCCAAGATATACGAACAATCTATGTGTGAGAGTCTTGCACGCAAGCTGTTTTTGAAATTAGAGAGTTTCGCAACACGATGCGAAGCTCTCTTGCCTTATGATTGAGAAAGATGTATAATTAGAACGATATTTGTAGCCGGAGGTCGAACGGAAATGGCTATTTCGTATAACAAGCTTTGGAAGCTGCTCGTCGATAAGAAGATGAGCAAAGCCGATCTGCGCAAAGCGGCAGGCATCGCGCCGAACACCATGACCCGGCTGCGGCGGGATGAAGAAGTTACGCTGGCGGTGCTCAATAGAATCTGCGTTGCGTTAGATGTCAATATCGGAGATATTATGGAATTTACCAATGACGAAAGGGATGGAGAATACGATGGCTGACACAAAACTTTTTAACATAAAGGGCACGGTAAAAGAATATCAAAGCGGTACTGTCACACTTGAGAAAGAACTTCAGACAGTGATTGAAAATAATATAAATATCTTCTTCGGGGTAACATTTCTTGCCTCTGAGTATCGCACAACGGATGGTGGGCGCATGGACAGCATTGGCATTGACGAAAACCATTGCCCTGTCATCTTTGAATACAAGCGGTCTGTGAAGGAGAATGTGATTAACCAAGGTCTATTTTATTTGAACTGGCTTTTGGATCATAAAGACAGTTTCAAAGTGCTTGTAATTGAAAAGCTGGGTTTAAAAGCGGCTAATAACATTGATTGGAGTATGCCGCGAGTTGTATGTGTCGCGGGTGACTTCACAAAATATGATGAGTCTGCAATCAAACAGATGAACCGCAATATTAGCTTGATCCGATATAAGAAATTCGGAGAGGACCTGCTTATGTTCGAGCAAGTCAATGAGAATGTTGTCTCCGCTATTCCTGATAATGAACCCGTCAGCAAAACAAAATCTACTGATAAAACGTTCGATGAGCAGATCAGAAATGCTGACGAGAACATTAGAGTGTTGTACGAAAACCTTTCCAACTATATTCTTAGTCTTGGCGATGATATTAGCGAAAGTCATCTGAAGCTATATGCGGCATTTAAGAAAATCAGAAATGTGGTCACAGTAGTCGCGCAAAAGAAAAAGCTAATTCTGAATTTACCACTTGATGTGTCTACTGTATCATTTGAAGAAGGCTTTTCAAGAGATGTTACAAACATCGGTCACTGGGGCTGTGGTGCGGTTGAGCTCTATTTGCAAAGCAGTGCGGATTTCGAGAAGGCAAAGCCTCTAATCGACCGAGCATTTGATGAAAACTAAATTTGAGAATTCCTAACGATCGAAGAAATTGAGGATTTTACTATGCTACACCCCGGTCTATACGAACAAGTCATCAATAACGCTCTGACCAGCGAGCTTGCGGAGATTCCGGAGGCCCGCAAGTCTGTTGCGCCCATTGACAAGGCGGAAGCCTCCAAAGTGCTGGCGCAGTATCTGGCAGATGTGGTTCAAAAGGGCTTGGATAACGTGCTGGACAACGGCGGGGATATTTCTGCCCAGATCGGGCTGACCAACCAGATCGTTGACCTCATTCAAAGTACAACGAAAGAAGCTGACTTTGCCGCGCTTGGCGTTGACCGGCGGGCAGAGCAGCTTCTTGCGCTTTTACGGGAGACCGACCCGCGGCTGGCGGTGGGGAAAACAGCGGCGGACATAGAGCGCCCAGAGACCTCCATCGCACAAAGCTCACTTTTCACCGGGGCTGTGCATGAGCCGCAGATGTTTACCGAGCTCAAAAAGGAAATCGTCTCGGCCGACCGGATCGACATGCTGGTGTCCTTCATCAAATGGAGCGGCCTGCGGCTTATCATGGATGAACTGCGGGAGTTTACGCAAAACGGCGGTGAACTCCGCATCATCACCACCTCCTACATGGGCGCAACGGATGTGAAAGCCATCGAGGAACTTCGCCAGCTGCCCAATACGCACATCAAGGTCAGCTACAACACCAAGGCGACCCGGCTCCACGCCAAGGCATATATCTTTTACCGCGAAACCGGCTTCACGACGGCTTATGTGGGCTCGTCCAACCTGTCCAATGCGGCACTGACCAGCGGATTGGAATGGAACACAAAAGTAACGCGGCGCGACCTACCCGAAACCATCGACAAGATCGCCGCTACCTTTGAGTATTACTGGAATGACCGCGAATTTGAATACTACGCAGAGGATCAGAAAGAGCGCTTGGCACGGGCATTGAAGGCGGAAAAATATTTCGACACCAACAATGCTGACGTCTACACCATGGACATCAACCCCTATTCCTACCAGCAGGAGATTTTGGACAAGCTGGAGGCAGAGCGCACTGTTCGTGGCTATACGCGCAATCTGGTGGTGGCGGCCACCGGTACCGGCAAGACGGTCATCTCTGCGCTGGATTACAAGCGCTTCCGCAAGCAGAATCCGGATCGACCCTGCCGCCTGCTCTTTGTAGCGCACCGGGAGGAAATCCTCAAGCAGAGCTTGTACACCTTCCGCGCCGTGCTCAAGGACGCAAACTTTGGTGAGCTATTTGTGGGCAACTATAAGCCGGAGAGCATCGACAACTTGTTTCTGTCCATCCAGACTTTCAACTCACAGAGCTTCACGGAAAAGACGAGTCCCGATTTTTACGATTACATCATCGTGGACGAATTCCATCATGCCGCTGCACCGACTTATCAGAAGTTGTTGTCCTACTACCAGCCGCGCATCCTGCTGGGCTTGACCGCTACTCCGGAGCGTATGGACGGCAAGAGCATCCTGCCGTACTTCCATAACCGCATTGCAGCGGAGATCCGTCTACCGGAAGCCATTGATCGAAAGCTCCTGTGCCCGTTCCAATATTTTGGCGTTACCGATACGGTGGATCTGGATGCGCTCAAATGGTCTGCCGGTGGCTACCAAAAGAGCGAGCTGGAGCACATCTACACGTTCAGCGGGGATGTTGCCGACCGCCGCGCCGACCATGTGGTGACGGCACTGCTGAAATATGTGACGGACATTGACGAGGTGAAGGGTCTCGGCTTCTGTGTGACGGTAGATCACGCGGAATTTATGTGCCGTTATTTTAACGACCACAACATTCCGTCCATGTGCCTCACCGGGCAATCTTCGGACGAGGAAAGAGCGGCGGCCAAGCGGCGCTTGGTGTCCGGCGAGGTGCGATTCATCTTCGTCGTGGACATCTACAACGAGGGCGTGGATATTCCGGAAGTCAATACGGTTCTTTTTCTGCGCCCCACAGAGTCGTTGACGATCTTCTTGCAGCAGCTGGGACGTGGTCTGCGTCTATCTGAGAACAAGGAATGCCTGACCGTGCTGGACTTCATCGGTCAAGCGAATCGAAAGTACAATTTCGAGGATAAATTTGCGGCGCTGCTGTCGAATACCACCCGCAGCGTGAGCCGGGAGATCAAGGACGGTTTTGTGTCCGTCCCCAAGGGCTGCTATATCCAGCTGGAGAAGAAGGCGGCCAAATACATTTTGGAGAATATCCGCGCCTCCTATGGCAATACCGCCGGATTGGTATCCCGCGCAGCATCTTTTACAGAAGACAGTGGTTTGGAGCTGACACTCAAAAACTTCTTGGATTACTACCATCTCGATCCGCGGGCGATTTACAAGTTTTCCTCCTTCTCTCGCATTTGCACTAGAGCGGATGCCATCGAGGACTTTTCGGAGCCGCTGGAGGACATCCTGACCAAAGCGTTTGCAAAGCTCGCCGTGGTTGATTCCCGCCGCTGGATTTCGTTCCTGTTGGATGTTCTTCCGCGTTTGGACAACCTTGATTTTGCAGCGCTTCCGGATGCGGAAAAGCGGATGATGCAGATGTCTTACATCACCGTCTGGGGTAAGGCTGTGGAAGACTGGGACGACGAAGAGGTGCTTAGTAACCTCTATGCCCTGTCTGACAGCACAGTTCTGCTCGGTGAACTCTTGGAGCTGCTGCGCTATCGCTTCGAGCAGATCGACTTCATCGACGAGCCGGTGGAGCTGGGCTTCGACTGCCCGTTGGATCTGCACTGCACCTATACCCGCGACCAGCTCTTGGTAGCGCTGGACTTTATGAAGCCGTCCACCGTTCGTGAGGGCGTGAAGTGGCTGCCGGAGAAAAACATCGACGTATTCTTTGTGACGCTGAACAAGGCGGACAAGGACTATTCGCCAACCACCATGTACAACGATTATTCCATCAATGAGAGCTTGTTCCATTGGCAGAGCCAGAGCACCACGGCGGAGAATTCACCCACCGGCCAGCGCTATATTCACCACGAAGATCGCGGCAGCAAGGTGCTGCTGTTTGTGCGTGAGTTTAAGTCAGACCGTGTGACCGGTGGCGCGGAGGCGTACACCTATCTGGGCACGGCGAACTACGTGAAGCACACAGGCAGCAGGCCGATGAACATCACCTGGCAGCTGGACCGCCCGATCCCGGCGAAGTTTTTGAAGAAGACGAATAAGTTGGTAGTGGGGTAAAGAAGTTTTTATGAAGTTTATTCACTTATCGGACCTCCATTTGGGGAAAAGAGTAAATGAGTATTCGATGCTTGAAGATCAAGAATACATACTCAAAAAAAATCATCAATGTCGTTGACGCAGAAAAGCCGGATGGTGTGATCATTGCCGGAGATGTCTACGACAAATCTGTTCCCGCGGCGGAGGCAGTTCAGTTGTTGCAATTAAGGGAAAGTTAGTACCGCAATATCCAACCGAAGGAACTGCAAGAGACTTACTTGAGAAAAATCTTATAGATGTAGAGATTGACGGACGCCGTGTTAAGCAAAAAGTAATTACAGAAATATCTGAAGATGAAAAAACTTTTGATATTCCTGATTCGTGGGAGTGGATCAAACTTGGCAATGTTTGCACAATAGCCAGAGGCGGCTCTCCCCGTCCCATTAAAGAATATATTACCACAGCAGCAGGCGGCGTTAACTGGATAAAAATTGGGGACACCGAGAAAAACGGAAAATATATTTGCGCTACTGCAGAAAAAATCAAACCATCTGGCGTATCCAAAAGCCGTATGGTTCATTCCGGAGATTTTCTTCTTACAAACTCGATGAGTTTTGGTAGACCATATATTTTGAAAGTTGATGGTTGTATCCACGACGGTTGGTTAGTAATTAGTCAATCGACAGAGATATTTGATCAAGACTATCTATACTGGTTGCTTTCTTCTAATTATGCGTATATGCAATTTTGCGGAAAAGTTAGCGGTGCAGTAGTTAAAAACCTGAATAGTGACAAGGTTGCTAATTCTGTATTTCCACTTCCTCCTCTTGCAGAACAAAAACGCATTGTTGCCAAACTGGAAGAAATCCTGCCGTTGTGTGAACGGTTGAAATGAGGTGAAAAAGATGCTGGAATTTATAAAAATCATCAACAGTGACTATGCAGGAGTACTATCTCTGCTTTCTTCGCTGATTATGGTTGTTGTCACGATCATTTATGTTGGACACACCAAGCGTCAAGCAAATTACGCTAAGGAATCAGCAGAGCTCGTTGCGAAACAAATGAAAATAGATAAGCAACCGTGTATTGTTCCATATGTAACTGATTCATGCGGATCTGCTTGGGATACCACGGACTATACCCGTATGCAGTTGGGATTTACAATCAAGCTTAGAAATGTTGGTGATTCGCCCGCAATTAATGTTTATATGTTAGCCGATATTGAATTGCAGTTTTCGGAGGATTCTGCCGGGAATAAAAAGTTGCTTCCAGCATCTTTACTCCCAGGTTTTACACAAGCATTATCAGCAGAAGAGGAGACGGATATTAATATCCATTTTGAGACCTCCGAAGTCAAGGCGTTGATTTGCGAACTAAGAAAAGCCTCAGAAAAAAACTGGGAACGCCTCAGAACAAATCCCAGCCATCATCATTATACCGGTGCTAAACTTATTGTTCGTGTGTTTTTTAAAAACTTAATGGGGCAATGGTGTGAAAGTACAATTTCTTACGAAATTGCATGGTTGGCATATAAGAATCCACCACCACAGAAAACACACAACTTAAACGAAAACACTATTCCGCCCAAAGAAATTCGTGAAGGTGATGAGTTTAAAGCCGTATTGTCATCGCATCATATTGCGCCATTTGTATTTGCGATGACAACCGATAAGCACGTCATCGATGTACTGCAAGGGTATACAGACGAAAGTCCGTGGTTATCGGCTGTACTAAAAGACAACTGTACTTAAGGCGTCGCCCAAAAGAGAATCCCTGTGATGCCGAATAAAATGAGGTGAGCCGCAATGAGGAGAAAAGAATACGCTTGTCCTAATGGGTGTTCTCTTCCGCCCAGAAGAAAGCAACTTAGGGAATATAACGACGGAACATATGGGTTTGACTTTTATGATTTCACATTTTGTCCTTGTTGCGGCAGCTTAATGCCATATTCCCTAAAGAAGCTCAAAGGATTTTTTGAGGTATACAATATCCACGCAGCGTTATCGGATGCGGTGCAACTCATATATAAATCCGAGTTTGAGTCGGCAGCACGTGAAGCCTTCGTGGCTGTGGAAAATTATCTCAAAAAGAAGTCAGGCCTGGATTCGCATGGATTCGATTTGGCAACAAGAGCGCTTTCTTTTGAAATAGACAAGCAAACCGGTGAAATAAAGAGGGCTCCCCTTATTGCAATCAATGATCTGAAAAACGAATCCCAGCGCAATGAACAGGACGGCATCAGGTATATGCTTATGGGCTTCTTTCAAGGGCCTCGTAATTTGTACCAGCACAATCACATTGGTTCCGGTGTAAGCAATTCTATTTCCGTGATTATCGAGGCCTCTTTCTTCCTTCATCTGCTTGATGGGCATAGCATTACTCAAAACGGACGTTGGATTCCGGAAAAAGCAGATTATCGAGAGATTTATCAAAAGATGCCCAAGCGTATTGATCGCAGGAAACTGATGCGCCTATTGAAGAAGCGTGATCGTAGGTTGAAGAAAAATCCTTGATGTACCCTAATGAGGTAGAATTATGGCACAAACAATTTTGTACTACCCAACAATCAACATTCAAGATGGCACTTGGTTAAGGAATGCAATTCTGTATTGGGATGAGGTGTCATCAATCGTTCCCTATGAGAACTATTCGGATTTTTCCCCGGAATTATTGTATTTGCAAGAATTAGGAGTATATAAAGCTGTTTATCCTCGAAACCTGTTCTTCTCTGAGTTTGCAGAAGATTTTTGTAATTCTATTGTAAAAAGAATTTCTGCTTATGAGTTAAGAACCACCAATAATGGAACTCAAAATAGCCGTGTGAGGATGCACAAAAACAAAATATATGCACCGGCTTTACACGAGTTAATTCACTATAGAAAGTTACCGCCACAGTTATTGGATTATTTCGGAGATAGAAGATATATACACGATTACAACACAGATGGTTGGATGGAAATCGACAGCAAAATAGCGCAAATATACATGAGAACACTTGCGGAGTATTCGATAAAATGCTCTGGCAAGGACATCGTATTAGGTACAGATACATCCACCCATAGCCGAGAAATCTATAACAGTTCTCGCAATCGTGCAGATCTACAAGCGCAGTGCTGCAAAATTAATATAGAAAATTGTTTGCCTCAACCTTCTATGGATGTAAGTTTTGAAGACATCCTTGAGTTCAAAAACAGAAGAAAAGATGAACTTAATGCATTTAGAGCGAAAATCAGAGAGTTGGAAACAAATATATATAATGCCTACAGTCCAGAGTTAATACGGCACTATGAAGCTCAATTTATAGAGGGATGGCAACAATGTTCTGATGACTTTTATAAGGTTCTGAAAGAGTCAAGAATTACATTTTTTCTAAGTAGTTTTGTTAGTTTGGTTGCAATACCGTTTGTTGGTCAACTGCTGTCGCCGCATATTGGTCAAGAGCTTACATCTGCAATCCAAGCAGGTGCACCATTACTTAACATTGGAATTGGCTACTTCGATTATAGAAACAAGATTAGTCCAGAAAAAGCAGACGGTGGTTTTAGCTACATTATTAAGGCAAACAGAGATGGGATAATTCACATCTAAAACTGACGTGCGGAAATTTCTCGTGGAAAATGACAGTATAATGTTGTCAAGACATAGGTAATCCAGTTGTTATTTGAACGATTGAAATGAGGTGATAATTATGGGAATGATAGGCATGGGAAATGAATGTTATTTATACGTTAATGGCATTTCTGTTTCAAAACCAATATGGCTACACGATACGGTTTGCATTTCTCCTGCAAAGTCAGCTATAAAATGGAAAGAAGTTATGCCGTTATTTGAAAATGATATAGATTTCTCCATAGCTGTGCTATGTAACCCTACAATCGCCTCGCAACTTCATATTATTGGAGATGATACAGAACATCTAATCGCCAATGCATGGAATTCACAATGGGATTGTGTTTTGTTAGGTGCTCTATTCAATCACAATGCTATGTGCAATCTGCAAAGTGATCAACCAATTGAGCAAATTGCAAAGGCTGAGTACATTCATATAACCAATTATGAATTACGTGCACTGTTATCAGACATCTACAACATATCTGAAGAAGACGAGTTGTGGTTGGAAAAATACTATAAAACGGCATATAAACTTTTAGAGAAAGACAGTTTCCAAACCGCAGTACACACCATGGCAAGTTACAGATGGCATTCTGTTCCTCGTGTGCAGTTAGCTGTTATTTGGTCTGGAATCGAATCGCTGTTTAACGTGAACACCAAGGTTAGCTTTAGAATAAGCTTGTATATTGCTAACTTCCTTGGTGAAAACGAGGCACAGGCGCAGCAGATATTTAAGCAAGTACGAAAAATGTATTCTTCACGTTCCTCTGCCGTGCATGGTAATAAGACAAAGGACAACCTTGAAAGCGCAGTAGAAGAATCTGCAAATTTACTGACTCGGATACTTAGGCGATGTGCAGAACTGAACAAACTTCCGGATGTAGATAATTTAGCGTTCCGAGTAGACAAACAAACAAAAGCAAGGCATTAACTGCAAAATGTTAGTGCCTTGCTTTTTGCAAATCTAACTTCTACACAACCTGTGTCGAAGTTGCTTATCCCACTTCGTTGCAAATTGCGGCGAAGTGATTTTTGACTTCTGTCCAAGTTGGGTAGAAGTTGGATTTTAGACTTCCGACCAACTTGGTTGGAAGTGAGTTTTATATTCCCGACAAGTTGTCGGGAAGTTAATTCTGAGGATTCTGCCCAAGTTGGACAGAATTGTTTTTGCCCGTTGATATTTCTCTGAAAATGTCCTAACAAGTAAGAGAACTTTTTGGCACTTTGGCAAAAACGCAAAAGCCGAAAAGGCTGGGTAGCGTAGAGCAAGATTCTACCATGGGTCCAAATTTCGCCTATCGCTCATTTTGCCATTCATGGAATCTTGTTGGGGAGTGCCTTCCCCAAACCCTGCTCTGTTCCGCAAAGCGGAAGCGATACGGCTAACGCCGATTTTCAATTTTCAAAAAACAAAGGAGGAACCGAATGGCAAAAACCTACAACACACCGAAACGAACCCACATTGTAAAAACCCGTCTGGACGATGAAGAGTACGCCGAATTTATGCGTCGGATGAAGCTTCCTGTTCTTCAGAATATCAGTGGTTAAATAGTAAAAAACAGTTATACCCCATTATGCCCTTGATTTCGAGGGTATAATGGGGTATAATTCTGCATAGAATAGTATCTCACAGGAGGTGCGCTATGGAGTTATCTGAAATGCAAGCGCGGGCGGCGGAGCTGGAACAGCAGATTGCAACTTTGCCTGCTGGCTCTGTTACGAAGAAGACTGTCAACGGCAAGGAGTATTTTTACCACCGTTGGACGGAGAACAAAAAGCGGCGGGAGAAGTATATTCCTGCTGACGAATTGGAGAATTTCCGTGCTCAAATCGAGCAGCGGAAGGAGTTGGAGCAGGAGCTGAAGGAGCTGAAAAAGCAGCTGCCCAAGGCGAAATCTGCGAACCCTTCCGCGTTTACCACCAATGTCCGCACCGGCGAGGCACTGCGTACCTTTTCTGCCTCTGTCCGCGGCTATCGCAGGCGCGAGTGCTTCCGGCAGCTGCACGATTTTGTCTACGGTAAGCCGCAGGACAAGGTGTTCATTCTCTACGGCCTGCGCCGGACGGGTAAAACCACCATGATCCGCCAGATTTTCGCGGAGATGAGCGACACGCAGCTTGCCAAGGCAGCGTTCATTCAGATCACCGCAAAAGACACGCTGGCAGACGTGAACCGCGACCTCAAGGCATTGGAAGCGCAGGGCTTTCGCTATGTGTTCCTCGACGAAGTGACGCTGATGGAGGATTTCATCGAGGGCGCGGCGCTGTTTTCTGATGTGTTTGCGGCCTGCGGTATGAAGATCGTGCTCTCCGGCACGGACTCGCTGGGTTTTCTCTTTACCGAGGACGAGCAGCTTTATGACCGCTGCATCCTGCTGCACACCACATTCATCCCTTACCGCGAGTTTGAATCCGTCCTCGGCGTTCACGGCATCGACGAGTATATCCGCTACGGCGGCACCATGAGCCTCGGCGGCGTCCACTACAACGAGACCTCTACCTTTGCCAGCAAGGAAAGCACCGACGAATATGTGGACACCGCCATCGCCCGCAACATCCAGCACTCCCTGCGTTGCTATCAGTACGAGGGGCACTTCCGTCATCTGCGGGATTTATACGAGAAGGGCGAGCTGACCAGTGCCATCAACCGGGTGGTGGAGGACATCAACCACCGCTTCACGCTGGAGGTGTTGTCGCAGGATTGGAAGTCCCACGATCTTGGTATTTCCGCCAGCAATCTGCGCCGGGATCGGAAGAAGCCGACGGATATCCTCGACCGTATCGACCTTGCGCTTGTCACCGACAGCTTGCGGAAGCTGCTGGAGATCCGCAACAGGGCAGAGCAGACCGTAGCGCTGGACGATGTTCACGCGGCGGAGATCAAGGAATATCTGGACTTGCTGGACTTAACGCGGGAGATCGACGTGCTGCACCTGCCGGATGTCAGCACGAAGTCCGGACGCACGGTGATCGCGCAGCCGGGACTCCGCTATGCGCAGGCGGACGCGCTGATCCGCAGTCTGCTGCTGGATGAGACGTTCAGTGCCCTGTCTCTGGCGGAGCGTACCGCCGTGCAGCAGCGCATCCTGACGGAGATCAAGGGGCGGATGCTGGAGGACATCGTCCTGCTGGAAACCAAGCTGGCAAACCCCAAGAAGCAGGTATTTGTCCTGCAATTCCCTGTGGGCGAATTTGATATGGTGGTGTTTGACCCGGAGGCAGGCTCCTGCCGGATTTTCGAGATCAAGCATAGCGAAGAAGCTGTCCCGCAGCAGTACCGCCATCTGATCGACGAGCAAAAATGCGCCCAGACCGAGCACCGCTACGGCCCGATCACCGGGAAGTTTGTCCTTTATCGCGGGGAAAGCCAAGTGGTTGAGGGCATTCAGTATCAGAATGTGGAAGAATATCTGCGAAGCCTTGCATGACAAAACCGCCGCCCCAATTTTCCGTTCGGGGCGGCGGTTTTTATGATGCAGCTTGTCATATGACAAGCTGTGACGCAAAATAAACTTGACGTATGACAAGTAGTGAAGCGCAAAAATCGTGCGGCGCGACTGTACGAATGCAGTCGATGACGAAAACAATAATGTTCTAAATAGCACCCATCGCTCATTTCATCAATCATTTTCTCAATGCACATGAGCGATGCGCTCTGAACTGGCACGGTCAGCGCGCAAAAACCTCTGCCTCCCGCAGAAATTTTCAGATTCTTCCCTTGGGTACCTTTTCAAACGGATTCCAATCCGTTATAATATATCTACCAACCTAACGAATAGCGCGAGGTGCTGCCATGAAAACGAAAGATACGCCGAAGCAATACGTTATCTACTCCCGTAAGTCCAAATTCACCGGCAAGGGCGAGAGCATCGAGAACCAGATTGAGCTTTGCCGCCAGTACATCGCCATGCACTTTGGTGAGGAAGCGGCGGAAAACGTGCTGGTCTACGAGGACGAGGGCTTTTCCGGCGGCAATCTGGAGCGCCCGCAGTTCAAGAAAATGATGAAGGACTCGCAGAAGATCGCCTTTGCCGCCATCGTGGTCTACCGCCTCGACCGTATCAGCCGCAACATCGGCGATTTTGCCAAGCTCATCGAGGATTTGGGCGACCGGCACATTGACTTCATCTCCATCCGCGAGCAGTTCGATACGTCCTCGCCCATGGGACGCGCCATGATGTACATTGCGTCCGTGTTCTCCCAACTGGAGCGGGAGACCATCGCCGAGCGCATCCGGGACAATATGCATGAGCTGTCCAAGACCGGACGCTGGCTGGGCGGCACAACGCCCACGGGCTACGCCTCGGAAAGCCTGTCCAGCGTGACAGTGGACGGCAAGGTGAAGAAGGCCTGCAAGCTTAAGCCCATTCCGGAGGAAATCCAGCTGGTCAAGACGATTTTCTCCGTGTTCATGGAAACCGGCTCTCTCAGCAAGACCGACCAGTATCTTTTGGAGCACCGCTGCGTCACGAAGCGCGGCAAGCAGTTCACCCGCTTTGCCATCCGGGGCATTCTCACGAACCCGGTCTACATGATTGCCGACGACACAGCGTATCAGTATCTGAAAGAGAACAATGTGGATTTGTTTGCCGAGCGTTCGGAATTCGACGGCGAGCACGGCATCATGGCGTACAACCGCACGCTCCAGCGCCCCGGCAAGGCGAACCAGATCCGCCCGATGGAGGAATGGATCGTGGCGGTGGGCAAGCACCCCGGCATCATCGCGGGCAGCGATTGGGTGCGGGTGCAGGCCATGCTGGATGTCAACAAATCCAAGAGCTACCGCAGGCCGCGCAGCAACGTGGCGCTGCTGTCCGGGCTTCTGCGCTGCGGCGAATGCGGCGACTATATGCGCCCGAAGCTGACCAACCGCCGCACGGCGGACGGCGAGCTGATCTACACCTACATGTGCTCCACCAAGGAGCGCAGCCACGGCACGGTCTGTGCTATGAAGAACTGCAACGGCAACACGCTGGACACCAAGATCATCGAGGAGATCCGCAAGCTGTCCGCCGATAAAGAAACTCTTGCCAAGCTGCTGGCGCAGACCAAGAAGGTCATCAGCGGCAGCAAGGAGGGCTACGACGCAGAGCTGGCGCTGCTCCGGGAAAAGCACACCGAAACGGAGGAGCGCATTAAGCGGCTGGTGGAGTCCCTGTCCGTTGCCAGCGACACCTCTGCAAAGTACGTCATGGAGCAGATCGACGCGCTCCATCAGGAGAGTGAGACCCAGCAGCTGCGCCTTGCCGAGCTGGAAGCCCTGACTGAACAGAGCCGGATGCTCCATCAGGAGTTCGCCTTCCATCAGGAAATGATCGAGTCGTTTGCCAGCGCGGTGGATTCTGCCACGCTGGAGGAAAAACGCCGCCTGCTGCGTACCATCGTCAAAAAGGTGGTCTGGGACGGCAAAAACGCCTATGTGTACCTCTTTGCGGAGGATGGAGAGGCGGATTTGCCGCCCATTGACCAACCTATGTATCCGTTAGGAGAGGATAGCGAATGAGATACTGATGCACTTTCGTTCGATGAAAAAGAGCGCGCACGACATCTCGCTCGAAGACCCGATCGACAGCGACAGCGAGGGAAACCCGCTCACACTAATGGATATTATCTGCACACCGGACTGCATCGCAGACGATCTTGATTTGAAGATAAAGAGTGAGAAGCTGCGCGGGCTCGTCATCGGCATACCCGACCCGCGCGAAAAGGCGATAATCGTCATGCGCTATGGGCTCGACGGCAACGAGCCGCTGACGCAGCGAGAGATAGCGTCGATGATGAACATCTCCCGCTCCTATGTCAGCAGGATAGAAAAGCGCGCGCTCGAAAGGCTCGGAAAAGGAATGAAACAGCCGTGAGAATCGTCCCACGGCTGCATTTTTATTTTATAATGTCGTTATCCTTGATGTACTTCACAGTCTCATCAACGGTTGTGAACGCGAGGGCAACCGAAGTATCGGCGGCTCCGTAATAGATAGCTATTCTGCCGGTCTCGGCATCCGCGAGCGCAGCGCACGGGAACACGACGTTCGGCACATCGCCGACGCATTCATAGAGCTCATGGGGAGCTAATAAGAAGCTGTCCGCGCGGTGGAGCACTTTCCACGGCTCATCTTTATCGAGGATGGCGGCGCCCATGCTGTAGGTGAAGCCATTGCAGCTCGTGAGCACGCCGTGATAGAACATGAGCCAGCCCTCGTCGGTTTCAATAGGAGTCGGACCCGCTCCGACTTTTGTAGCTTCCCAGTTCTCGACCGGGCTCATAACAAAGCGGTGCTTACCCCAATAAGTAAGGTCTTTTGACTGACTGATGAATATATCGCCGTAAGGGGTGTGTCCCCTGTCGCACGGGCGAATAAGCAGAAGATACTCGCCATTCACCTTGCGCGGGAAAAGAACGCCGTTGCGGGCAACGGGATAGCAGGCATCCTCAAGCTGAGTCCAGCTCTTGAAATCCTCTGTATAGGCTATGCCGATAGTTGTGCCGTGAGGGGTGAGATTGACCCACGAGAGATAGTATTTTCCGTCGAGTTCGCACAGGCGCGGATCGTAGCCGTTGAAGATATATCTATTCTCAAGCTCCCAGTTTATCGCGTCTTTGCTGAAGCCGACAACGAGCTTATGGGCGCGCGAGCGGATATCCGCCCTGAAAACTCCGGCAAAGCCCGAGCCGTAAGGCACAACAGCGGAATTGAAAATGCTGTTCGCCATATGCAGATTGTCGCGGGTGATAACAGGATTGCCGCTGTAACGCCACACGGGATATTCAAATCCTGCGGGCTTATCCTCCCACGGGATGTTTGGTATATTTGTTCCGATTATTTTTGCCATATCTGACTCTCCTTCCGTCCTTTAGATTTTAGCATAGATAGAGACAAAAAGTAAAGAGGAAGAGCGGAAATAAGAAAGAAAGTAAAAAAGTGGCGGATATTTTAAAAAAGTTTGAAAAAAAGACTTGCCAAATCGCTTTTCATGTGGTATTATTGATGAGCTTTCCGGGTGTGGCGCAGCTGGGCGAGGAGAAATGCCGCCGCCTGTGGCGGATGAAGGCATTGCTTCGAGGTGAAGAAACAAGGAGCGGAACGAGCGCTCCAAGCGAAGTACCGCGACTATGTTTCTGAAGGAAGCGCCGCGGCGATTAGTAAAAGCCTACAAGTGGGAAGCAAACTGAATTTAGGTACAACCGGGTGTGGCGCAGCTGGTAGCGCGCTTGACTGGGGGTCAAGAGGCCGTGAGTTCAAGTCTCGCCACTCGGACCAAAAAGGGAGGCTAAAAAAGATATTGAGGACAAAACCTCAGTATTTTCAAGGCTTCCGAGGCCCGTAGATCAGCAGATCTACGGGCCTTATTTTTCCGATATTTTACCCTGTGCCATCCACTCTGGCAGGAGTCGAACGCACACAATTTTTACTCTATCAGGCATATCTTTTGAGGCCGGGATCTTGTTACTACAGGATCTCGGCCTTTTTTATTCTGCTGTAGAAACCGATTCCCCAAATAGAAAACAAAAGAATGTGAGGTTGTTATATGGCGCAACAATTTTTTGAAGAATTATCCCGGTGCCTCAGAAAAGAGCAAATTGAATCCCGTAACAGAGAGGACAGGCGGCTGGAGGTTTTCCTCCATGGCCAACCTGTCCTTTCTGTTTCCCCTGGGAATGAGGTTTTCCTGCTTCCGGCTGGAAGCAAGAATCCGGAGGCCAACGAGCTGTATCACAGGGTCGCCACTGCAGCCGACAGAGTATTTGAATATGTGGAGGCCATGGAAAACACCCTCCTGCTCCGTGCTCGTGGTCTTGACAATAAGTTTCATCTGCTTGCGGATTTCGGCGGGGCTGTGCTGGCGGGCAGAGAGCGAGGCACCGGCCGGGGCTATGAGTTCGTTACATGGATCTGGGATTATGAAAGGGTCGGCGTCAGCCATGGGCACTATTATGAGGATGATTTTGCAGGAGCCAAACGGGACTTCGCTGTCCGCTCTGGTCTGATCCCCAAAGCCAGTCTCTTCTCCAATGAGGAGTTGACAGAGATTTATCGTGCAACGGATCATCTGTTGGCAGAAGACTCAAATTTGAATGACAAACAGATAAGAGCCATCCAAGAAGCCAGAATCAAAATCGAGTTCTCTGTCCCTGACCTGGATCCCCAATTGGAACACAGACAGGATTATAGCCCTCAGATGGAGATGTAGGGCTCGGCATTGGAGGAATACGATGAGAATGAATGCTGTGTTATCAAATCCGAAGCATCCCGAGTACGGACAGTTTACCGTTCCCCTCCCAATCCCGCACAACCAGTATGACGGAATCATGGAGGCGCTGAATGCGATGGACATGGGAGATCCCCTGGCGAGGGACTGCCAAATGGACGAGATCCTTGGTGAGTACCCCATTCTGAAGCGGCTGGAGGGGAAACCTGTCAATATCGACGAGTTGGACTACCTGGCCAAGCGGCTGGACAGCTTTTGCTGTGCATTGGAGGACGCTCAGTTCCAGGGGGCGGCGGTCAGCTACGACTATTCCGACATGGCCGACCTGATCAACCTGACCTTTTCTTGTCAGGAGGTCACGGTCATCACAGATTTTTCTGATTTAGAGCAGGTCGGCAGAGAACATTTCATGGTGTTGAACGGCGGCTGCGCCAGTAAAGAGGAGCTGGACAACCTGGATGGCTATGAAACTGCCCTGCTTCTCATTGATGAGGGGGACGGAGTTGTCACACCGTATGGGGTGGTTTATGACAACGGTATGTGCCTCTCGCAAGTCTATGATGGACGCCATTTCCCGCAGTATTTCTATGAACCTCCCCTGCTGACCCTGACGGTACAGGAGAGCAAGGGCGCTCCCCAAACCTGGCTGTATCTGCCCGCGCCAGACCTCCAGATCAAGCGTTCCCTGATTCGGGCAGGGATCGTTGATCCGGCGGATATGGAGCTGTCATTTCAGGCAAGCGAGTTTCCGGATGCCGTAGACTGTGTTTTGGATATGGAGTCAGAGAGCCTGGAGGAGCTGAACAAGCTGTGCCGGTCGATCCAGCAGCTGAGTACCGATGAAATAAAAAAGCTGGGCGCGGTGGTGGAATACGCACAGCCGGAAACCGCCGCGCAAGTCAGGCAGCTGGCAGAGAATCTGGAGCAGTTTGACTATGCCCCCAGCGTCCAGAATGTGGAGGAATATGGCCGCTATATGATCCAGAAGTCCGGAAAATTTGAGTACGATGAAAATTTGTGCGACTTCTACGACTATGCCCGATATGGTCTGGAGCGCATGAATTTAGAAGAAGGTCGGGTCGTAAAGAGCGGGTATGTCTCCTATCATGGGGTGCTTGCACTGGAAGAACTGATGATGGATGATCCTGCGAAACAGTACCAGGCGGAGCTTGACTTTCAGATGGGGTGAACGGAAGCATGAACACAAAGATCCATTATCTGTACCGGGATGCAGACAACTATAAAGTTCACAACAGCTGTGTGATCAAGGGTGTATTGACTCCTGAGCAAATCAATGTGATCCTTAGTTGCTGTGACGCAGGAGAATATTTCATTCCGAATCAGGTGGGGCTGCCGGAAAGAAAGTTCGAAAAAATTGACCCCCAAGTCGATCACTGTTGGTTTGAGCTTACTCGAGATGATTTTGAGTACACAGACCAGCCCGCTAATGTGCCGGTGACAGCCCAGCAGCTTACAGATCATTTTATAGCGGCCAAAGACAGCTGGAACGACTGTGAATTTTTTGAGCAGTCAGATCAAAATATCACAGATCTTCATATCAAGATGTAGGATATCGCCCTTATTTATCAACTTATGATAGACTTTCGACTGCCTCTGTGGTATTGTTCCCGTTGCCATCTTAGAGAAAGGAAAAAACAAATGAATAAAGAAGAATTCTGGAAAACTATTGAGTCCGTTAATCACTCCGTTCCCGATGGGAATCATGAAATGGTCGCAAAGCAGATGTGTGAGGAGCTGCTCCATTACTCTCCGCAGGATATTTTGGACTGGCACCTCATTTTGCGGGAATATACCAATGCGGCGTACCGCAATGACCTATGGGCAGCCTGTACTGCGTTAGGTGCTCATTCGTCCGATGATGGATTTATTGACTTTCGCACATGGCTGATCTCCCAAGGTAAGGATATTTATATGGACGCTATGCGCGACCCGGATACGCTGGCCGCCAATCCCCATGCCGGAAATGAAATGAACTTTGAGGCATTTAGTGCTTGCGCCATTGATGCATATGAAAGAAAACTCAATCTCACCGGCATGGATCGCTACACAAAACCATATGATGACCTGGACAAGCATGCGTTAAGCGACCAGCTTGTGATGGATATTCAAAGCGAGATCCCCCAGCATCCAGATGCCCCCAGCATTCATCTCCCGCGAAACTACTCCGTTCAGTTTCCCCGCATTTGGGCGCGAATGTCAGATCAGCCTTCCGAGGCATCTCCCGCTCCCCCCAATCCGGACCGCTCCGCACATAGGATATTCAAGATCAATGATCTTTTTGGCGAGCAGATCGATCTGCAGCCTCGTGTGGAGCTATACTCCGTTAGAGATTTTATGGGCCAAGAGATGCCAGGTCTTGCCATTGTTCTGGATGAGATCAGCAACGAATCAGATGGTGATGAAGAATATGCTGTCCTTACCGTGTCCTTTGGCGAGTTTATCAGCGCCAAAGACTGTGCATATATCGATACCAACAACTGCTATTTTGCCCAGCAGCTTCTGATCCAGGGGATCGCCGAGGATACCGGGCTGTCAAAAAATAGCGGCTTTTGCCAATATCCTCTCTGGCACTTCAAAGAAGACTTTCTGAAGGAGATCGGCGGCGCTGCCTATGAGGAATACTCACGCCGATACAACGAGTATATGCAATCCGCTGGTTTTGGCGAAGCAGAGGACGAAGTCGAAGACATCGCAAGCGAAGGTATGGTGATGGAATGAAAAAGGAGGACTTCTGGAATCTCATTGATGAAACCAACCAACTGTGTCCCACTCATGATCAGGAAAGCATTATGGCTGTAGCAACGGATAAACTGCTGAAACTTAGTGTGAAGGATATTCTGGACTTTCACATGATCCAGCAAGAATACCTCGGTGCGGCATACAGGAATGACCTTCACGCAGCCAGTGAAGCGATGGGTGCCACTCCTTCATACGACGGTCTGCAGGCTTTCATATATTGGCTCATCTCACGCGGCAAAGAGGTATTCATCAATGCGGTCAATGATCCCGACACCCTGGCTGATGTTCCAAAGGCTGGGGAAAAGATAGAGTTTCGCAGTTTCGGGTTTGCTGCTTATACCGCCTACAGCATGAAGATGGATCGCATCGATCCCGAGAATATGAGTGATATATACAGCGCCTTGAACAGCCTGGATTATGATGGACTTGCTCCAGAAACCTGGGAAGCCATTCATAGTGAGCTTCCCACACGCCCAGATATCACAACTCCATATTCACTGGATACGATCCGATGCCTGTTCCCAAACATCTATCAGAAAAATGCGGACAGGCTTAAGAACACAGGTCTTTACAAAGAGCAAGTAGATAAGCTGCTGGCATCGGAATGTATCATCCATGCCCGCGTAGGGATCGGCCTCTGTCCCAAAGAGGAGTATTTTGCCGGAACACCTGAGAATATCGCCAATTTCCTTGCCTGCTATAAGATCGCCGACTCCATGCTCCTAACAGACTTGACGGATCATCTGATCGTTTACTCATCCGGATGGCACATCATGTCCTGCCCCGATAAAGCACTTCGGGAGAAAATCAACGAAACACTCTTTCCAATCTATCGAGGAGAGACCGAAGCACAGCCCGTTTTCAAACTTTCTGCAAGCGAGTTTGAGGAGGCTTTTGGTGAGCTGTCATATACCGCTGGCCAGTCAAATTTTCTAATGATGTAATGTGTAAAACGAAAGGGGTGAAAAAATGAAAAGGAATGGATCATCTGAAAAAGGAATCGTTTCGGAGATGCTTCCGGTATTGAGGCCCGCTTCCATTGAGGAGGCGGGTCTTTTCTATTCCCAGCTGGACGAGACCAAGGATGCGGCGCTGGGCACGGTAGGCCATGTGCGAATCGACTTCGGCCACGGCGGGAAGGAATTCTGGCATAGCTGGTGGCCGCACAATGAGGACCAATTCAATACCCCAGAATTCAAGAAGGCGATCCAGACTGTGGTAGATGCGCTGCAACGGGACGGCCCCCTGAAGGACTTGTCCACTATGCGCAGCTACTGCCAGCAGCATGGCGGAGCAATTACCGCAGACGGAGAAAACTTCGGATACATCGCAGAAACGGAGCAGTATCAATTCTGCCTGCGGTGTACGCCGGTGCCAGGACATTACCAGGGCTATCTCTACTGCTACGACAAGCGCCAGCAGGAGATGGCCCAGCAGGACACCGTCGTGGGCCGGGTCAGCTATGCGGACGGTACCCGTCAGGAGTTTACCGACGCAGCACAGTATCTCCAGACCATACAAGAGGAGCTTCCGTACCGGAACACCACCGGCTTCCGGTACGAGGCCCTCACGAAGGACCCCCAGGTCAGAAAGGCGGTGGATGATATCATCCTGGACTTCGCAGGCGAGGCGAACCCCAAACGAACCTGCAATTACGGTATGACAGAGAAAGGATTGCAGGCCCTTCGGGATGCGGCAGACCCATCGCTCCCCCATACCTATGCCTGGTTTGTGATGACAGACTGCAATACGCCCCAGGAACAGCTCCACCGGGGCCTGACCCTGGAGGAGGCGGTCCGCCTCTATCAGGACAGCGATTGCCCCGAAAAGCGGCTGGGCGTCACCAAGGACGGTATCGCCACCGTAGATATCGTGCGCACGGCAGATGGGGAGCAGAACTTCTTCTCGGATCACCAGAAACTGGACAGTTTCAAAAATGACCCGGTCATCTTCGAGGCGGTGGCGCAGCTCCACCAGGAGCTGGAGAACGCGACCTGTGACCAGAGCATGATGATGTAGGAGGACACAAGATGACAGTACAAAAGGAATGGCTGGACTTTCTCCGGGAGCAATATCCCCAAGGAAGTCGCATCCGGCTCATTGAGATGAAAGACGACCCCCACCCCATTGCCCCCGGCAGTATGGGAACGCTGAAGTGCATTGATGACGATGCGCAGTTCCATATTCAGTGGGACAATGGCAGCGGTCTTGCGCTCCGCATTGGCGAAGACCGGTTCCAAGTCTTCCGCCCGGAACCCCAGACCCTGAAATTCTACATGCCGCTCACTGCCCAGCTCTATGCTTACGACGACTGGGGAGATCTGGAGGAGTATGGCGACGATCTGGATGGGCGTGAGCTGAGGGACTATCAGTCCTGTATTCATGAGGCGCTTCTGGAAAACCAGATGCCTGACGAAAAACGGCGCGGCCTGATGCATTGGTACGACAAACAGGATGGGGTCAACAGCAAAGTCCACTCCGTAGTATTCGATGTGGAGAGCCGCGATGGTCAACTGTGGTGTGTGGCAGAATGCAAGGTAATGAGTGAACTCCTGCCGGAAGAAAAGGAGACCTTGGCTGACTACATCTCCGGCCAAGCTTCAGATGGCTGGGGCGAGGGCTTTGAGCAGTGCGCCATCAAACTGAATGAGGGTGAGCTCTATGTGAGTCTCTGGAACTCTGAGAACTGGAGCATCCAGACAGAGGAAGAAAAATTCTCGCCGGATTCCCTCACCCGCCTGCCGGATCTGTGCTGGTCGGTCCTTCCTGGTGAGGGAACGCTCATCTGCATCAAGCGGGGCGAGAGCGGCTACTACCCCAGCGACTGGAGCACAGATGACAGAGAACAAAACCGTCGGCTGGCGGACTACAACAACCAGCGCCGCGGCATCACGCCGGCACAGGAGCAGGCCATGCTCACCGGCAGCATGCACGGTTGGGATGTGCCGGGAGCAGATCCCAAATGGTACGAGGAGCATCAGGAATCAGAGATGGGAGGAATGACCCTTGGATGAAAAACTATTCAGCGTCTATCTGACATCCACAGACTATAGCAAATTGGCCTACGCTAAACTGGAGCTCCCGGCCAGCCCCTGGGAGCTGCTGGACGCACTGGACAAGGCACGGCTCCCAGAGGGTGATTCCTTGTATCTGGAGATCATAGATTACCACGACTTTGAGGTGCTGCGCTCCTGCCTTACTTGCTCGGCAACAAATTTGCCGGAGCTGAACGATCTGGCAGAGCGCCTCTCCAGACTTGACGAGAGGCAGCACACCGCCTTTGAGGGGCTGGTGCGGGTGGAACTCCAGAAACAGGAGCCCCTCACACTCAAGCGCCTTCGGGATCTGGCGGCAAGCGCGGACTGCTGCCATGTGGTGGAATCGGTCGTGTCGGATGGACAGCTGGGGCGGTTTTATGCGGAAAACGGGTTTGTGCCGGAAGTGGAAGGACTGCCAGATGCAGTTTTTGAGCTTCTGGACTTTGAAAAGATTGGGGAAATGGCGCGCACAGGTGAATGCGGTGTATATGTGCCAAGCGGGATCTCCGATCTGGGCGGTTATGTAGTCCAGCACTCTGATCTGAATTCGGTGCCGGAGATCCTCCTGTGTCGGCCTGTCGAGCCGGACTATGCGATCCATCTCCGGCTGGCGGCGCGCCATGAAGACCTTCCCTTTGGCGGGACCGATGTCGTGGAGCTGAAGCTTCCCGCCGAAGACAGTGTTTTGGAGATGGCGGTAAGCTGCCTGGGATATGCTGACTGGGGTGCGGTTGAGTGTACCTGCCTGGACTGCAAAGTCCCGCAGCTCAAGGAACACATCACCAGCGCAGTACCATTTGAAACCATCAAGCAGCTTGGCGATGTGCTCACCCGAATGCCGACCCAAAATCTCCCCGCCTACAAGGCGCTCATAGCGGCCACAGAGTGCCAGCATGTTGAGGACGCACTGGTTCTGGCAGAACAGCTTGATGAGCACATCCTCTCTTCGGCCATTGCATCTCCTGAAGATGTTGCGGCAGAAGAACTTGCTGTTTCACTGTCGAAAGAGGATATCAAGCTGATTCGACCTCATATCAATCTTCACACCTACGGTCAGGCACTTCTGGCCTCCCGCAACAGTATTCAGACCGAGTACGGCCTGCTGGAACGCCGGGATGGGCAACCCATCCAGAGCATCGGACAACAGAAGCAGGAGCCGCGGATGGGAGAAATGGAGCTTGGATAACACACAGGAGCCGGAGGCAGGTTCACATTCAAAATGCATGCGTAATAGGAGGTGTTCTTAATTCTCAAGCAAACAATCAGTACCCCCGAACAAGTGGATCTGGCTACCATCGATTTCCCGGATATCCGTTGGCTCCATGGTGTGTTCTACTGCAACAGCAGCGGCTCCGGCCGGGACAAAAAATACCATCCCTGGTCAGGAGTGAAGACCGATCTCGGAGAGATCGAGGAAAAAGTATGGTGCCAGATTGCCGAGTCTCTGATCGACCGCAAGGGGGAATCTGCTCTGCTGAAGTCCCTCATCGAATGGGAGTCGGACCACAACTATGTCCATGCATCCAAAGAGGAGGTCAGACAAGAGGCGCTGCGGCTGCATGTAGACCGGATGTTTGATAACCCGCGCTGGGTCCACTTTGTTCCCTTCAACCGAAAATACCGGCCGGAGGCATTGGGAACAGCGCACCTTGTCACGGTAGCCAATGAGTGCTGCCATACGCCCGGTGAGGTAACACAGGAACAAATCGACCACGCTGCGAACGGCATGGTCGCCTGTCCCTGTTGCAGGCGGTGGAGTCCCTTTCGCTGTGTGGAGCAGACGGAAAATACAGAAGAAAATAAAATTGGAATGGAGATGATACCGCGATGAGTACGCAAGATCGCAAGCTCTTCGATCTGCTGGACGGTTTTGAGATGACCAAATCCGAGTACGACTGGCTGGAGCGCCGGTTTGAGAACATGACCGCCAAAGAATCCATGCTGTTTCGTGGGGCCATGCAGATCGAGCGACCGGAAAAGACCTTTGATGTGCTTCAGCTCATCAATCAGCTGGATCACTATGAGCTGTTCTACGGCGCCGGGGATGATATTGGACTGGGGCACTTCGTAATGAATCGGATCAAACACCCGGCCTCCTCCGCACGGGCATATCTCGATCCTGCGAAGGTCGGGGCCGCATTTCGGCAGCAAGTCGGAAGCGCATTCTGTGACGGCCACTTCATCAAGATCTCATCCCTGACAGTTCCGCTCCTGGACGGCGACCTGACGCAGTATCCCGACAAGGGCGATTATGGCATCCGAGTCAAGCTGGCCAGTCGCAGCAATATGGAGGGCATCTGGGTGGGATTCCCGGACACCAGCGCATATATGGACTCGTCACATCCGGATGAACTGCTCCTTGCTTTGGATGCGTTGGAAGTAGAGACGCTGACCGAGTGCATCGCTGTGGATGTGGACTGCGGCCTGCCTCAGCTTAGGGACATCCTCTCCCAGTATGATTCTGCCGCAGAGCTTATTCGCCACGCTATCGACTTTGGGTATGTGTGGGCGGAGCAGGGTCAGGGCGAACCTCGATGGCTGGACAAATGGCAGGCGGTGATGGAGCTGGAGGACTGCCACCGCTTGGATTACGCCCTGGATCTGGCGCAGAACCTTCGCTGCTACAATTTCCTACCCCGCGACATGGAGCTTGCAGACTACGGCAAAATGCTGGCAAAGCAGGACGGCATCTATCCCACGGACGAACTTCTCGTGTCCTGCTTTGATGCGGAGGGCTACGCCAACCAAAAAATGAGAAACCTCGGTCTGTCGGCAGCAGAGCATGGGTATGTGTCCTGGAACGGGATCGAGATCCTTTATGAGTACAGCCAGCCGCCCAACAACCCGACCATGTCCATGTAATTACGCAACACGCCAGAGGTTGACGCAAGGGGGTGATCCTACAGAAAAATAAATAGCCAAAAATAACTATGGGGCCGTTTTTCCGAGAGGGATAAACGGCCCCCTCTTCTTTTATGCCCTTTTTCGGAAAAGCACCCCGGAAAGGAGGCATCTATGCAGGAAGAACGGCTGGCGGAATTTTTGGAACGGTACCACTCCGGCGAATCGAATGCCGCCACCAGCCGGGAGTTGGAGTGCATTTTCTCCATCAAGGGGATCGAAGTGCGTCAGATGGTCAACCGCTTGCGCCGCAAGGGAATCCCCATCGCCAGTAGTGGCAGCGGGTACTTCTACGCCGCTACAGAACAGGAGGTGCGGGCGACCATCGCCCATCTGACACGACGGATCAGCGGAATCGCCGCCGCTATCAGCGGTCTGAACCGGTCCTTGGAGCAATTTGACACCGCACAGACCCGGCTGCCGCTGGAAGGCGGTGATGTGGTTGAATAGCTTCATGAGCTGGATCGGTGGGAAAAAGGCACTTCGGGAACTGATCGTGACCTTATTCCCGGTCTACTATGAGCGGTATATCGAGGTCTTTGGCGGAGGCGGCTGGGTGCTGTTCCATAAGCCGCCCGGAAATGATTTCGAGGTGTACAACGATTTCAACAGCCTGCTGGTCAATCTTTACCGATGTGTAAGAGATAAGCCGCAGGAGCTGATGGAATCGCTCCGGTATGTGCTGAACGCGCGGGAGGATTTCGATGCGGTCCGCGCGGCGCTGGCCCGTGACAGCCCCGCCAGCGATGTGCAGAAGGCCGCCTGGTTCTATCAGCTCATCCGGTACAGCTATGCTTCGGGCCTGACCAGCTTCGGCAGCCAGCCCCACGATATGCGGAGCAACTTCCCCCTCATCGAACAGGCCCATCGGCGCTTGGCTAAGGTAGTTATTGAGAACAAGGACTTCGAGAAACTCATCCGGCAGTATGACCGCCCAGCGAGCCTGTTCTATCTCGACCCGCCCTACCACGCCACCGAGGGTTACTATCAAAATATCGGGGAGGACGGCTTTACAGAGGCGGACCACATCCGCCTGCGGGATGTGCTGATGCGGATCGAAGGCAAGTTCCTTCTTTCCTACAATGATGATGCATTCATCCGAAGCCTGTATGACCGGCCCGGCATCTACCTCATGGAGACCACCCGAATCAACAACATCAAGCAGCGGTATGACAATGGCGCCCAATTCCCCGAGCTGATCATCGCCAACTACGATATGCATGAGCGGCGCCGGGTGGCGCCGTCCCAGATGAATCTGTTTGACCTGACAGGGGGTGATACAACATGGCTGAAGCCTTGACGGAACTGGAAAAGCTCCAGAAAGCGGCGAAGCTGATCGAGGAAATGAGCCAGGGACGCCTTCAGGTTTGCCCCAGTGTAGTGGGGCAAGTCTATATCCGGCCGCAAAACGAAGCCTATCTTGGACTGGCTATGCGGATCGACAGTATTCCCGGTCAGCCGCACTACCGAGTGACCTTCTCCGCACAGCTGCGCCGGATGGGGGCGGATATGGCCTCGGAAGGTCTTCGGACACTGCTGTCCGAGGTCGGCCAGACCTATGCGCTGCTGACCGCCCTTGAATCAAGAAACTATACGCCCACCACAGAGGATCTGACCGCTTTCCGGGAAGATCTGCTGGCGGAACAGGAAGCGAAGTCATTCCCAACTTTGAATCAGATGATATAGGAGGACAACAGAAAATGAAATTCATTATGCAGCTGCCCAACGGTTCCTTTCATGTTCCCAGCGCCGCACTTAAGATCAGCGGTCTGGAGGGCGGCGACAGGATCGAGATCCATACGCTGGAGCGCGCGGCGGTGATCATGAAGCAGCAGATGAATGCCATGGAACTGCTGACGACGGCAGAGGCGCTCAACAAGCTGGCAGCGGAACTCATCATCCATCTGGCCAAGGTTTGCGGCTTTTGTGAAGGCTGCGAAACGGCCTGTCCCTACGACGGCCTGGATGGCGGAATGCTGGAACTTCCGGATTATATCCGGGAAGAAGCTGGAATTCGGGCCGACGCCAAGCTCTGCGCGGTGGTGAACGAGGATAATCATACGGTCACACTTGCTATGGCGGGGTACTCCTACGACCTGCGTGATGTGCCGGAGAACATTCTGGAACTGCTGAGCAGACTGGATGTCTGTATGGGCGCGCTGGAGAATCACCTGATAGCTGAAGATGTGATCTATGGTGACAGCGCCTATGGTCGAAAGGAGCGCAAAGATGAGTAAGGTACACACCGCTGTAAAGGTCCGCGAAGATGATTCACTGGTATTGCCTGCATTCATTATGCGTGGAATGGGGTATGAACCCGGAGAGGAGGTCCCCGTCACGACACCGACAGACCAGTATATCTGCGACTGTGATGCAAACAGCCTTTTTGTGAGCCGTGTCTGCGGGGACGCAGGGTGCGCCGGCTATACCAGCGAGGGGCCTGATCTCAACCTGCCGGCCGGCATGTTGGCAGAGGCGTCCATCCCCTTGGGCGAGGATATCTCAGTGCTGGCGGCGGACGGCGCCCTGATCATTGTCCCCGCGACCGAGGAACTGCGGGAGCTGCCGGCGGAGTTCTGCTGCCTGCTTAATGATCTGGGCATCAGCCCACTCTCCATCCGATTTCATGATAAGTGGTGCCTGCCGTAAGGAGGGAGCGTCAGGATGGAAAAAGAGATTTACCTCTACCCCTACTCTGCGACCGAAGCCCGCGCCCGGAATGAGCTGGCCCTCTGGCGAGCCAGTTTTTGCGCCAATGTGGAGTGTGCCCGCGACATTGAGGAGGGCATCCGAACCCATTTTGATGGCGCACATCTGGATGACGCATTCCTGCAGCCTCTCGTAGATAAATGGGGCTATAAGCGGATCAACTTCGTTCTCTCCAATACGCTGCAGATGCTCAGCTACGACGGCCGGTTCAGCCCGAGCAATCGGGAATGGGCAAGGCGCACCTATGTTCCCTCCGATGCCGACCACAACACATCCTATAGGGTCAAGAGCCATCCAGCCATTCTGGATGGCTTTGTTCGTATGATGCGGGATGCATACCAGAGCCTTGGACTGTTCGGCCCGCAGCATTGTGAGCCGGATTCCTTTGAAAGCCTCGACTATGAGGGCAAGGTCCTGGTCCTCTCCCCGGACACGCTTCGGGAAAGCTGCTGGTCGCCAGAGAACCAGCTCTGGTACGCCCATGACGGATTCGGCTGTTCACCCCACGCCATCGGGCGCTCTATCCGCTCCACCTGCCTTGGCGATGGAGAGCAGACAAGGTGGAACCGCACTGACTTCATCGGTGTGCTCCGGGAAGAATTCCTCCCGGACTGGGCCAAGGAAAAGCTGGCTGAGCTTCAGCCCCAGCAGCCTGATATGGGGGTGATGAAAATGACCTGATAAAACAGAAAGGAGGAATATCGCTGTGAGCATTCAGATGAAAAACGGCTGCCTGGTCTACTATGGAAGCCTTATTGGATACCAGGCGAAGGACCAGGCGGAAGTCACCGTCGATCCGCAGTTCCGCCGCGAGGAGTTGGAATCCTGGCTGACCCGGCACGGGCTTGTCCCCCGCTGGGAGGAAGGCGTCTATGAACGCCTTGCCAACGAGGGCTTCCATGCCCGTGACAGCGCACCGGAGCTGCAGTCCTGCCGGATCTGGCAGCTCAAGCCCGGTACTCCGATCCAGATGCGCTTCATTGGGCTTGACGCAATGGCGCAGAAGTTTGGCGGCCCCGCACCCGAACAGTACCATGTGGTCTACGACGGCCAGATCCAGGACAATGACCTGGAAAAGCTCTGGAACAAATTCAGCCGCACCCCGCTGGGCCCGGATGGTCAGCCGCTGGCGATCTCCGATGTGGTGGAGCTGTACGGCCCCTCCGGCAGCGCCTTCTACTATGTGGACCGCTATGGGTTCCAGCCCATCGACTTCACGGACCAGCCCGAACAGAGTCAGGACATGTGCATGACCCTGTAAATTCAGAATAGGAGGAATCAAATCATGGCGACCAAAACGCAACAGGCCGCGGCGCAGACGCCGCCCGCTGTGGGCGATCCCCACGCGGTCTATCCCACCCACTATGACGTCAAGATCCACACGCTCCGCCCGGAAGGGACTTGCCGCGCCACCGCCTCGGTGAACATCAACGGGTGTTTTGCCGTCCGGGGCGTCAAGGTCATGGAGAGCAGCAGGGGCCTGTTTGTATCCATGCCCAGCTACAAAGCCGGGAACGGCGAGTACAAGGATATCTGCTTCCCCTGCACAAAAGAAGCCCGCATGGAATTTGATAACGCGGTGATCAGCGCCTATCGGCAGGCGCTGTCCCAGGGCATGAGCCAGTCCCGCCAGTCCGCGCCCGACCCTACCGCCCCCCAGCAGGCACAGGAAATGGGCCTGTGACATGCGAGAATACCAACCACAATTTATTTTCAAAATTATGAGGAGGAACTGCTTTATGAAGAAGATGCTCAACAAGATGTCCAATACCGTGAAGACCATGACCTGCAAGGCCCACTGCGCGATGAGCTGTACCCGCGCCCGCCTGTCCGAGTCGCTCTCCAACACCCGCGGCGAGGGCTACATCGACACCGCCGTGAAGATCCTGATCGCTGTGGTGCTGGGCGCCCTGCTGCTGGCCGGTCTGTACACCCTGTTCGGTGACACGGTGCTGCCCACTGTGACCCAGCGCGTGGAAGACATGTTCAACTATGCCGGCTGATACTGCCTTTCAGGCAGCTTGGTTTTTGGGCATCCTTGTGCTGACATCCGTCGTAGACCTGCGACGGCACCGCATTCCCAACACCTTTTGTATCCTGACTGCCGTGGCGGGGCTGATTGCGATCAGCCCCGCCCGCTTTATTGGACAAATGCTCGGACCTTTAGCTGCGCTGCCATTCCTCGGAGTTGCAATGATTTTCCCAGACCGAGCCGGTGGAGGCGACATCAAGTTTGTTGCCGCCGCAGGCTTTGTTCTGGGCCTGCTCCCAGCATTGTGGGGCAGCATTTTGGGGCTGGCCATTGCCATCGGATACGCTGCCGCACGGGCTGGCATTGAAAAGCACTGCACATCAACACCAACGCCAATCGGCCAAATAGCGATCCCTTTAGCCCCCTTTCTTTCCATTGGTTTTGCCACATTCTATGTTTTGGAGGTTGTGAGATGAAAAAGCTTCGTATTGAGAAAAAGACTGCTCTCAAATGCATCGGCATTCTGGCTCCCTTGGCTGCCGCCGCTGTCATCGTACCCAAGGTGTTTCGGCGCAAGCGGATGAACCGCATCTAAGTACTTTGATCCCAATTTAAAGGAGGTTATTCCCCGTATGAGCTTTTTGAGAAACCGCACCGTGATCGGTGTGTTCTGTATCCTGCTTTCCGTCCTCATCTGCTTCGGGCTGACTCCGCTCTTCAACCGGGTGGTATCCCAGAAGGTCGAGATCGTCCGGGTCACCCAGCCCGTCCGTGCCGGCGAGCAGATCACCGATGACATGGTTCAGATGGTCCAGGTCGGCGGGTACAATCTGCCTGACAATATCCTGCATGAGAAGGCCAACGCCGTAGGCAAATACGCTACGGCCGATCTTGCCGTTGGTGATTATATCATCAATACCAAGATCTCTGATGTTCCGGCAGCTGACAATGCCTATCTTTATGACCTCGACGGCAGCCAGCAGGCTATCTCGGTCACGATTCGCTCCTTCGCCAATGGCCTGTCTGGCAAGCTGCAGAGCGGCGATATCGTTTCTGTTGTTGCCCCTGACTACAAACAGCAAGGCCAGACTGTCATCCCGCCTGAGCTTCAGTATGTGGAAGTGATCAGCGTGACTGCGTCCACCGGGTATGATGCCAACACCGGAGAGGCTCAGACCGATGATGAGGATGGAAAAGAGCTGCCCAGCACGGTCACCCTGCTGGTCACGCCTGAACAGAGCAAGGTGCTGGCCGAGCTGGAGGAGGAAGGTACCATCCATCTGACTCTGGTTTACCGCGGGAGCAAGGAGAATGCTGAAAAGTTCCTCTCCGCACAGGATGATGTTCTGTTGGAGATCTATCCCCCCGAGCCTGATCCCGAGGAAGCGCCCCAGGAAGAAACTACGCAGGAGGAAACTCCCGCAGGGACCGAAGATCCTGAAGAAACGGAGGTGGAAACTCCCGCCGAGTCCGAGGAGGTGGCCTGATGCTGAACTTCAAGAAAGGGAGCATCTTCTCCCGCTCGGAGGGAAATGAAGATGCCTATGAGGAATATGAGCAGGAGGACCAGGGTGGCGTGCTGGCAGTCTGGGGCAGCCCCGGCAGCGGCAAGACCACCGTCGCCGCACGGATCGCAAAGCACCTTGCCGGTAAGCACAAAAATACGATCCTGCTCCTGTGCGATATGTCCGCCCCCATGCTGCCTTGTATTTGTCCGCCCAGAGATCTGGAGAACAAGGGCTCTCTGGGAAGCGTATTGGCTGCCGCCCATGTGTCCGACAGTCTGATCCGGAACAACCTCACCACCCACAGGCGGCTGGGGTATCTCTCCATGCTGGGGCTGGTGAAGGGCGAGTCGGAATACACCTACCCGCCCTACAGCGATGTGCAGGCCCGTGAGCTCATCGACGGCCTGCGGAACATCGCGCCCTATGTGGTGATCGACTGCGGGAGCTATATCGCCAACGATATCCTCTCAGCTGTGGCGCTGATGGAATCGGACGCTGTCCTTCGTCTCGCCAACGCCGACCTGAAATCCATCAGCTACCTGTCCAGCCAGCTCCCGCTCCTGAAGGACGCGGGCTGGGATCTGGATAAGCAGTATAAGACCGCCAGCAATGTCAAACCCCAGCAGGCTGGTGACCACATGGCAAGGGCACTGGGTACGGTGGCATTTACGCTGCCGTACTCTGCTGAGGTGGAGTCCCTGTATCTGGCTGGTGACCTGCTGGGCGAACTCTCCATGAAGGATAGCCGAGTCTTCCGCAAGGAGATTGAGAAGATCGCCAAGGAGGTGTTTGGGTGTTAGGAGAAAAGCGCAACCTGTCCCTCTTTGGTTCCCAGCCCGCCCAGGAGGAGAAGCAAGTCAAGCACATCACCGTAGACCGTGACGGCGAAAAGAAAGATATCCCCCTGTACTTCGGCCCGGACTGGCCTGTCGTCAATGGCACTGGTGATACTGTTCCTTCTCCCAGTGACGGCCTGCCCTCCTGTCAAGCAGAGGGCACAGCGGAAAAAGCAGAAGAAGCGGCTCCTGTTGAGCCTACACCGCAGGATACACCCGCCAGCACAGCCGACAGTTCACCGGACGCAGATGTGCAGTATCCCGATGACTCGCCCCGCAGAACGCTGGCCAGCAATACTGTGGTGGCCAACCGTACTCATGCACTTTTCTTTGCACCGGAGGGCGACAGCCGGGACTTCAACAGTGTTCTCAAGGAAGTGCAGGAGTATATCTCCGGCAAATACTCCTCCCTGATCACCGATGGTGGGGACGAGGATGCGAAAAGCCAGATCAAGCGGTATATCACCAAGTATGTGCAGGACCAGCGTATTGCGGTCAAAGGATATTCCGCAGATGGACTGGTGGATGCCCTCTACACAGAAATGGCGGAATTTGGCCTTTTGACCAAGTATATCTTCGGGACCGGCATTGAGGAGATCAACATCAACTCCTGGCGGGACATCGAGGTGCTGTACTCCAATGGGCAGATGGTCAAGCTGGATGAACATTTCGACAGTCCCAGCCATGCCATCAATGTGATCCGCCGTATGCTTCATGTGTCTGGTATGGTGCTGGACAACGCCAGTCCCGCCGTCCTGGGCCACCTCAGCAAGAATATCCGTATTGCTGTGCTCAAGACGCCGCTGGTGGATGAGGATGTGGGCGTCACCGCCTCCATTCGAATCGTCAACCCGCAGAACATGCAAAAGGATGACTTTGTCCGTGGCGGCACCGCTACCGGGGATATGCTGGACTTTTTGTCCGCCTGCCTGCGGTACGGAGTTTCCGTTTGTGTGGCCGGAGCCACCGGCAGCGGCAAGACCACAGTGGCTGGATGGCTGCTGACCACAATTCCCGACAATAAGCGTGTGTTCACCATTGAGAATGGCTCCCGCGAACTGGATCTGGTCCGCGAGAAGGATGGAAAGGTCTGCAACAGCGTCATCCACACCCTCACCCGTGAATCTGAGAACGCCAAGCAGAATATCGATCAGGATATGCTGCTGGATATGGCGCTGCGTTACCACCCCGACATTATCTGTGTAGGCGAGATGCGCTCCGCCGAGGCGTATGCGGCGCAGGAAGCTGCCCGAACCGGCCACGGTGTGCTGACCACTATCCACTCCAACTCCTCACAGGCCACCTGGCGGCGCATGGTCACGCTGTGTAAGCGCAAGCATGAGATGTCCGACGACACCCTCATGGACCTGGTCACCGAGGCATTTCCTGTGGTGGCCTTTGCCAAGCAGCTGGAGGACAAGAGCCGCAAAATCATGGAGATCATGGAATGTGTGATCCAGCCGGATGGTTCCCGCCAGTACAACACTCTCTATCATTTTGCGATCGAGGACAACCGGCTGGAAGATGGCAAATATTATATCAATGGGCGCCATGAGCCGGTCCATCCAATCTCCGCGAATCTTCAAAAACACTTCATCGACAACGGAATGCCACAGCAGGAGCTGGACAAGCTGCTGGCAGGCTTCCATCAAAAACAAGGAGGTGAACCTGTGTGACGACCATACAGCTTATGGCCTGTTTCGGCATGGTGGTCGGATTTTTTGTACTGCTGGGCATCACCCCCTCGGATTTTACCGAGGGGGTATTCCGGCAGATCACCAGCAAGCCCAAGAACATCCGGGACGAGATCAACGAGTCCACACAGCGCAAGAAAAAATTCATCCTACGCCGTGAGATCGAGGAAACTCAAAACATTCTTCGCATGACAGGGCGGGAGGCAAAGTTTCCGGCCATTTGCGCCATGTCGCTGCTGCTCTTTCTCGTGGGGGCGTCGTTCGCTTTTCTCATCGGCAACTTCTTCCTCGTTCCCGTCCTGGCCGCTGGCATGATGTTCATCCCATTTTGGTACATCAGGCTGACTGCGGCCTACTTTAAGAAAGCGATCTCCGCAGAGCTGGAAACGGCACTATCCATCATCACCACATCTTATCTCCGTAACGAGGACATCCAGACCGCAGTTGAGGAGAATCTGGAATACCTCAATCCGCCAGTCAAAAGCGCCTTTGCGGAATTTCTGACCAGGATCAAGCTGGTCGATCCAGATGTGGATGCCGCCCTGCGGGATCTCAGCACCAAGATCGACAACGCTGTATTCCGGGAATGGGTGGCCGCGCTGCTGACCTGCCGCTATGATCGGGGTATGAAGACCACCCTGACGCCTATTGTCGCCAAGCTGAGCGATATGCGGATCGTCAATGGTGAACTGGAAAACATGGTCTTTGAACCCCGCAAGGAGTTTATTGTCATGCAGATCCTCGTTCTTGGCAACATCCCGCTGCTCTATTTTCTCAATCAGGAATGGTACGATATCCTGATGCACACGCCGATGGGACAGATTATTCTGGCAGTCTGTGCGGCTGTCCTGTTTATCAGCACAGCAGCGGTCATCAAGCTGACCCAGCCCATTGAATACAAGAGGTGACGCTATGGAATTATTGCTGATTTTGTGCGGGGTGTTTCTGGCGCTTGGCCTCTTTTTCGTTGCGGCGGATCTGTTCAAACTGCCTCGCCTCGCTACCCAAAAGGCGCTTCTCTCTGCCGGCCGTCAGGAAAAGAAACAGGCCCGCACCACAGATGTACTCCTTATGGGCTGGGCCGTCAAGCTGGCCCCGCACATTCACATGGACGAATACAAGCACAGCCGCCTGAAAAACACGCTGAATGCCGCTGGCCTTGGCATGACACCAGAGGAATATACGGCCTTTGCTGCCGTGAAAGCCGCAGCGGTGATGCTTGGCATTCTCCCTTGCCTGCTTCTGTTTCCTCTGCTGGCATTGGTCGTGATCCTTCTGGCCGTGATGGTCTATTTCAAAGAGATCCGCCGGGCAGACGAAAAGCTGAGCGGCAAGCGGGATGAGATTGAATCCGAGCTGCCGCGCTTTGTGGCCACAATCACCCAGGAGCTGGCCAACAGCCGTGATGTGCTGAGCATGGTGGAGCATTACAAGCAAAACGCCGGTGCTACCTTTGCCGCTGAACTGGATATTCTCACCGCAGATATGCGCTCCGGCTCCTACGAGGCAGCACTGACCCGCTTTGAGGCCCGTTTCAATTCTCCGCTCCTCTCCGATGTGGTTCGAGGGCTCATCGGTGTACTGCGAGGAGACGATGGCGTCCACTACTTTCAAATGCTCGCCCATGATATGAAACAGCTGGAACTCCAGCGCCTAAAGGCGAAGGCGATGAAGATACCGCCCAAAATCCGGGTGTTTTCCTTCATCCTGCTCATGTGCTTCTTGGTGACCTATCTGGCCATCATCATCTTCCAGATCCTCAACTCCCTTAGCGGAATGTTCTGAGGAGGCCACACTATGAATTATAAAAAGGAACTGAAGAAAAAAATCAATGCAGACTATGAGCGGCGAGTCAAGCAGTGGATGGCCTCAGATCCTGCGCAGTTGATGGACACCGTTGAAGTGATTGCTGCCACAAGGCTGATCCATGACAACATCGACGAAGCTGTTACCGATCACGATGCACAGTTTCTGCTCGGCCTGGATGATCCATTGGGCTATATTACCGACCGCTGGATCTCGGAAAACGGTGCGGACAGCTCACACAAAGAAGAACTTCAGCACTGTGTGTGGACGCTGCAACAGGATTTTGGCGATGTCCAGATCCCCGCGACTGTCCGAGATTTCCTGATGGATCACAAGGGCGGAGTGTTTTCGCTGATGACACCCTGCGGTTATGTTTCTCTGACGGAAGCACAGGCAGAAAGCCTGCTCGACGGACACAGGATAAGGTCGCACCCCGGTGTGGCAGATGCTTCTATGGAAGTTTCTGCCGACGAGATCCTCACACAGACGGTCATATCGGCAAACCGGCAGAACGGTGTGTGGTATCTCATGACGGAATTCCCTGAGCAGACGCAGAGTCCCACAGAAATGGAGGTGAACATGTGCTGAAACGAGTCTTGCGCTCCCGCCGCGGCGAAGGCTACATTGATGTCTGCGTCCTGGTGATATGCGCCATGCTGGTCATTGCGCTGGCCGTTAAAATCATGCCTGTCTACATCGCCAAACAGCAGCTGGACACCTTTGCCACAGAGCTTGTGCGTGAGGCAGAGCTGTATGGCCGCGTAGGGACCGAAACCACACGCCGGACTCAGTCACTGCGGGAGCAGACAGGTCTGGACCCGGATATTAGCTGGAGCAGCACGGGCCGCATCCAGCTCAACCAGGAGGTCACTGTCGTCCTGACCTATGAAACCAACCTGGGCCTCTTTGCTGGATTTGGCAGCTTTCCAATCACCCTCCGCTCCGAGGCAACGGGGAAAAGCGAGGTGTATTGGAAATGAGTCGATTCAAGCAAGCGATCAGGGATCGCCGGGGTGTTTCCTTCCCGCTGATCGTTGCCGTCACCCTTTCCCTTGTGATCCTTCTGTGCGGCGTAAGCGAGTACCTCCGGCTCCTCATTGTGGCGCAGGGGGTTCGGGATGCTGTTCAGGAAGCGGTCATTTCTACGGTCAACGACAACTATGACGATGTGTACCATGGGGTGCGGGAGGGTTACTCCGGCGCCTATCAGCCTATGGCCGGAGATTTTGAAGAATCATTGGACTACGGCGACATCTATGGCCGGCTGGACTCCCTTTTGAACCTGCGCAGTCATGGTGGGTATCATGTGCAATATACCGAGGATGGCAAGATGGAGTTCCGTGTATGGAATCTAAGCGTCGACCTTCGGAACGCATCCTTCGCGTCGGCCGACAGTGCTGGCAACCGGCTGGTTGCCGACTGTGAAATCGAGCTGGAAGTGCCAGTCTCCTTTGGAGGCAGGCTTTTACCGCCCATGCGGATGACTGTAAAGGTAAGCGCCGGGTACACGCCCCGTTTCTGACTGAGCCATCAAAAAAGTCTCTTTTGTAACCACTGCAATTATAGACTTCCGCACTCTTTTGTGGTAGGGTTCGAGTTGACAAGAGGCAAGTGGCGTAGGAAAATAGTATCAAGATCATATCGATCAGCCGCTACGCCAAAACAACCGCATGACGAATCGACCTGAGCGCCGACTTACAGAAAAGGAGGATACCAATGAAAGACAGCACCAAAAAGTGGCTGACCATTACTGGAGGACTTGTGATCTGTGCGATCCTGGTGTTTGTAATCTCCCAGCAGTTCACAAAGGATAAGCCTACTGACGATCTGCCTCCCGTCAACAGCTCCCAGCAGGGAGAGGTCGTGGTTGACCCTGACGGCAGCATCCCCACCACCGATCCTGATGCTTCTTCCGATATCAATGAAAATGACCTGACGGTCAATCCCCAGACTCCGTCTAACGATACCAGTTCGAATGCTGGAAACGGCGCTGTCTCCAGCGGGACAGAGCAGACCATCCAGGCAGATCCCGAGGTGCCGGAGGAGCCTGACGAGGAGACGCTGACTGACCCCAGCCAAAAGCCGGACGGTACGCCGGTCGAGGGAACGCCTACTCCTGAAGACCATGATACCTACCAGCCCCCCGAGCCGCCCTCCACCAATACCGGAGGTGGGCTGCCTGGTTTCGATAATGTCCCCAACGCCGGCGGGAACCAGGGCGGCACAATCGACAGTGATGGCGATATCAACAAGCAGGTCGGCACAATGGGCTGATCCAATCAATATGGCAGAAAAGCACAGCTTCGGCTGTGCTTTTTTGTTGCCTGAAAGGAGGCAAAATGAAACGAATCATCAGTGTCCTGCTGTCGTTTGCCATCATGCTGACTGCCCTTTGCATCCCTGCCTTTGCAGAAGGTGAAACAGGAGGCTCTGGAAATATTGATGGCGGTGGCGGTTCCATGGGCGATGCTACAAGCCATGGCAGCTGGAATCCTGGAAATGAGGGTGTGCGCATTACCGTTGTTCGTGCCAGCAATCATGCTGTCGTGACCACGCCTTTCGACCTGACAAATAAGCAGCCTGCTGCGGGGATCTATCATTTTGGAAAAGTAAGCAAGATCCAGTATAACAATGGGACTGCTTTATCACCAGTTCAAGGCGGATATGCTTACAAGAACCCTGCTCAACCGATCCCCAGGATTATCAGCACCAACGGAAACAACAATATCGAGGCAATCAAACGATACTTTTGCTCCGAATATGCTGTAAAACTGATTGCAGAACAAACCGGCATGGATTACGAAACACTCATCGGCGGTGAATATAAAATCCTTCTTGAGCCTATCGCCTATTACAAATATGAAGGCGTCATGATCGCCACTACTGCAACGGAGGCCGCCCTTTATGACGAGGTGGTCAGCGGTCATCTGCGGACATGGATGGGGAGCCTGACGCATAAGAATCTGCCGCTGGCTATGTTCCTGGAAACGCCGGATCTGGGCTATCCGGCATGGTCCGGCTCCACGACCTCAAAGGTGAGCAACTCCGACATCAAGTCGTCCCTCGGCCTTGGAATCGTCCGGTTCGAGGAGCGGCCGGAGGAGCCAGTCATCACCACCTACGACTACGAGTACCGGACTAACACAGAGGTCATTACGGCGGTGGAGGTCAGCGGCGGGCAGAGTGACCCGGATAATCCGGTCACTGTGCGGTTCCACATCAATGGAACCACCTATACGGTCAGCAACATCTACTACCCGGACGGCGACTCCCAGTTGGCCTGGGTGCGCTGGACCACACCGGATGAGGCGCAGGATATGACCATTGATGTGGATGTGTCCGGCCCCGGCTCGGCACAGGCCACAATCCATTGCAAGATCGTTGACCTGAACCAGAACCCGCCCCCGAATCCGGTTGCGGATGACCGCAACGACTCTTTTTCGCCAGCCGCACTCCCTTCCAGAGCAGAAAAAACAACAGCTCAGTGGAGCATCTGGCGCCCTTGGTGGTATGCGTACTGGGTGTGGCATAGCACTGGCAAGAATAGTGGATACTGGTGTGATCATGGATGGTGGGAATTTGACCTGGACCGCTACACTGCCAGTCTTTCCGCTACTATGGAGATCACCCCGGACGAAAAGAATCCCACTGCCAGCGGGACCACAATGAAATCTGGCTATGGTCTCAACGAGGTGGTCACCGCCAGAGTCAGCAGCTCCCAACGCTCGGCCACCACTGCCCTCCAGAATGCGGTCAGCTATTTCCCGGAATTTGGCTATGATTTGTTCTGGCGGCTGCTGGATCGCATCTCGGTCAGTCCCTCCTCCTCCCGCCTGGAATTCCAGATGAATGAGTACAGCACCTACGACCGGCGCACACATTTTACTCCTATCTGGTACCCGGACGGCGCCTATACCGTTAACACATGGGTCATCGATTGCTGGACACCGGTCGGGATGCTCTCTGTCAATCTCAACGATACGCTCACGATCAGCGGGAATCTCTGGGATGACTGGCATATAGCGCCGATGCGATAACAGAAGGCATGACCTTGGATGACCTATAGCCCCGAGAAAATGAAAAGCAAACTGTCATCAGGACTGGCTTTTCACATGCCAAGGAGGTGAAACATGAAGCCGGAGGCACACGATAAATCGGAGTTCCTTCGAGAAGCTGCAAAGGAGCTTCTTGAAGATGGCCAGCCGCATTCTTATGGTGAGATCGTGAAATTCATTCGGGGACGGGCGGAAGGCACTAACTGGGAAGGCCAGGTCGAGGTCAACAATGTCTGGCATGTGCTGGATGATCTGGTTAAGACTACTGACACCCCATATGGAAAAGCACGGCGAGGTGTGTATCAGAAAAATGCACCTTCTGTACTGCCGCCCTTAATACAGACCCAAGCCATTTCGCTGTACGACATTCTGGATCAGGCGGTAGATCTGCTGGAAAAGTTGGAGCAGTACCATCACGCTGCTCAAAACGATCCTGATCCGGCCATGAACAGTGAAATGCAAAACACGATATACGCCAGCACCTTTCAAGAGTTCGACCGTGGTGTGGACTGGTTGACTTACTGGCTTGCAGAGATCGAGGATCAACATCAGAAGGAGGATGAGCAAAATGCTGTAAATGAAATAGGCAAAGACATGTCGATGTCCATGTAATTCTGTAAAGCGGGCCGTGGAATGCAGCTCCACAGCCTGCTTAAAACTTAATGTCTTGGACTGCATTCTACGGCCTTTCTTGCTAAAAGAAAGGTGGTTTTTTATGTTCAAGTACAAAAAGTTCTTCTGTATGCTTCTGATTCTCCTGCTGGCAGTTTGTCTGCTCAGCACCACGGCCTTTGCCGCCGGCACCGGCGATGTGGCCGGTGCTATCGAGGGCACCTGGAACGATGCGTCCGACCAGATTAAAGCTGTAGTCAACAACGTGGTCTTTCCCGTGATCGATCTGATTTTGGCGGTATTTTTCTTTGCGAAGTTGGGTATGGCCTACTTTGACTATAGGAAGCACGGCCAGTTTGAATGGACTGCACCGGCCATCCTGTTTGCCTGCCTGATCTTCACCCTTACTGCCCCCACTTATGTGTGGAGCATTTTGGGCATGTAACCCAAAAGGACAGGGCGGAAAAAGGAGGTGAAAACCATGTCCAATGCTATCAACTCCACCAAACTGGAAGCATTGGTGGCAGAGAATAAACGGTGCTTTTCGAAAGACCTGGCCTCTGCCGCCGAGCAGCTCTATGCACTGGAGAATCATATCCAAGGGCGGCCGGGGGCGTTTGCACAGTGGCTTCGGATCGCTTATGAACTCAACGAAGATTTTGAGCAGCGGTTTGACAAAGTGGCAAATGAGATATGTGAGGCCATTCAGGACTCCGATCAAGTGTATGGCCGGGCAATTGCCAAGTATCTCTATAACACGCAAACCATTGTCCTTCCATCGGAACTCGGGTGCGCTGCCCATTACTTGTCCTGTGGTGGAAATGAGGAAACACTGGCAGACCTGGCCGCCGCTGGCTTTTTTGGAGCAGACTCCACCCATGATGAGCTCTGCCGTGTTATTGCATATATGAACGCAGGTGGGTCAGCAGATCATGCAGCCTATGCGGCAGAGCATGCGGATACTGACCTTGAAAGAAACGGCTCCATGACACTGTCGTAAAGGAGAGGATGATCGAACTTGAATGCATTCGAGATGGAACTGAGGAAAATACTTTCGCAAAGTAAGGAATCAGCGCATACCACCTATGTGGGCAGGGCCGCATATATCCAGGTTGCCCCAGAGCTGCGAGCCAAGCTGGAATTTGTTTCTCTGAACATCGCCAATCAGTATAATGCGCTCAAACTGACTGTGCTTAACCGGGTCGATGGCGCGGTGGATATCAACATTCTCCGTTTTGGTGATCTGCTGGGAAAGAAAATGGTCAGCAACCCCAATTTTTCAGACGGGGTGATGCCCCACCTCTGGGACGATTATGGGAAGGTCGGCTGGTATGTGTACCAGCCGACCCAGGCGGATTACAAGTTGTTGGCTGGCGTTGTAGATGAGTACTTGCAGATATTCCAGAGCCAGGAGGAAGCGCAGGGGCATATCCCTCAAATGTGCTGACCACTAAAACTCAGGGAAACAAACAGAACCAGGGGCCGTGCTCAGTCACGGCCCCTGTGCCTTTTGCGCGGGGGGCGAAATTCACCACTGGCACGGCCTCTCTTTTTCAGAAAGAGGTGATACGACCAGATGTTTATTTTAGACTTTTTCCTTGGTGGACTGATGGATCAGCTCATCGACTGGATCTACAGCCAGCTCGTGGGCTTCTTTGGCAACTTCTTTTCTGCGATGGGCAACATGGGCGTGGAACTCTTTGATATGCCGTGGGTGCAGTCCATCGTTCTCTTCTTTTCTTATCTGGGCTGGGCATTGTACGGAGTCGGTCTGGTAGTCGCCGTATTCGAAGTGGGGATCGAGTGCCAAACCGGACGAGCGAATGTCAAGGATGCCGCCCTCAATGCCATCAAGGGGTTTCTGGCTGTGGGCTGTTTTACGCTGGTGCCAGTGGAGCTTTATAAACTCTCTGTCACCTTGCAGGCCAGCCTGACCGCTGGGATCACGGGATATGGCGAGGGATTTGATGTACTCTCCACTGATATCATCACTTCTTTGCAGGGAGTTGATATAGGCTCGGCAGCATCCTCCGGTGTCTTCGGCGGGATCGGAAGCATCACCAGCCCTATCATGGTCATCTTTATCATTATCATGATGGGCTACGCCATCATCAAGTGCTTTTTCTCCAACCTCAAGCGCGGCGGCATCCTGCTCATCCAGATCGCGGTCGGGTCACTCTATATGTTCTCTGTACCTCGTGGTTACATGGATGGGTTTGTGCAGTGGTGCAAGCAGATCATTGGCCTGTGCCTGACCACCTTCCTCCAGGCAACGATCCTCACTGCCGGGCTTATGGTTCTGAAAGACCATGCGCTCCTCGGCTTGGGACTCATGCTTTCTGCCGGTGAGGTGCCTCGGATCTGTGGTGCGTTTGGCTTGGATACCTCGACCCGAGCCAACATCATGTCGGCAGTTTATGCCGCGCAGACAGCGGTCAACACCACTCGGACAGTTGTTCAAACAGTGGGGGCGGCGGCAAAATGAAAAAAAGCAAGTTGATCTATATTGCCTCGCCTTATGCCGGGGATATCGAAAAAAATGTAGCCTTCGCACAGAGAGCCTGCCGCTATGCGATCCACCAGGGATATATTCCAATTGCGGTCCACCTTCTGTACCCGCAGATGCTGGACGATGGTGATCCCGCCGAGCGAGAGCTTGGGCTCCAGCTTGGACAACAGCTTCTGCGGCGGTGTGATGAACTGTGGGTGTGCGGTGACAGGATCAGTTCCGGCATGGCCCGGGAAATTTCCGAAGCCAATCAGCTGAGCATCCCAGTAAAGAACATCGACGCTCACGACATTCAGAAAGAGCAACTGCCCGCTGAGATGGAGCAGGTCACTGCTTCAGGGCAGGCGCTTGGAATAATCTGATGCCCACCATGGGGAGTCTCTTTGATGGGATCGGCGGTTTTCCTTTGGCAGCGATCCATAACGGCATCACCCCGCTGTGGGCAAGCGAGATCGAACCATTTCCCATCGAAGTCACTCGGTTGAGATTTCCGGACATGATCCATGTCGGGGATATCACAAAACTCAATGGTGCCGACCTGCCACCGGTGGACATCATCACTGGCGGCTCGCCCTGCCAGGATCTCAGCGTGGCGGGGACCAGAGCCGGTCTTGCTGGGGCTCGGTCCGGCCTGTTTATGGAGCAGATCCGAATTGTAAAAGAAATGAGGGATGCAGATGAGCGACGCGGTAGAACAGCTCACACTGTTCGACCTCGATATATGTGCTGGGAGAATGTGCCCGGAGCCTTCTCCAGCGGAACCCCCAAAGGCGAGGACTTCCGCATTGTCCTGGAGGAAATCGTTAGAGTTAAAGACCGTACCTGTTCAGTGCCTCGACCTGACTCCGGGACATGGGAATCTGCTGGGGCAATCATTCTGGGAGATCAATTCAGCCTGGCTTGGCGTGTCCTGGACGCTCAGTACTGGGGTGTCGCCCAACGCCGTAAAAGAGTGTTCCTTGTCGCAGATTTTGCAGGCCGATCCGCCCCGAAAATACTATTTGAGCAGGACAGCCTGCTTGGGAATCCTGCGTCGAGCGGATGCCAGGGGAAAGGAACTCCCATTCCAGCTCAAACAGGCTTTGCAGATACAGGCAGGAGTGATGACAGCAAGCCAGGAAATATCTGATTTAAAAGCCTACCACATCAATCAAAGAGATGAAGGTATTGACCTGCATGGCGTTTCCGGCGCGCTTATGGCAACGACAAATATGCAGATGCAGACTTTTGTTACAGGCGGGCCTGTGGTCGCCTTTGCCGCAAATCAGAGAGATGAGGTGCGCGACCTCCATGGTGTGGCCGCAGCACTTGGCGCTCAGCCGGGGATGAAACAGCAGACCTTTGTTGCAGGCATAACCGCCAAAGGCAACGGAGATTGCTTCCTCTCACCGGAACGCCACACATCGCTCAGCGGCGGCGGAGGTCAAGCTGGACAAGGATATCCTTGCATTCTGACAGCTGGCTTCTCCGCAGGGGCAGGCTCCTCAGCGGGGAGCATCGGATATGGCGAGGAAGTAGCCCCAACCTTAAAAGGAAGCGCCAGTGGAAACTGCATGCCCTCGATCCTCTGCCTCAACGACCAGGGCGGCAGTGCGATGGGCTGCAGTGAGGATGTTGCTGGAACACTTCGCGCACAGGAGCATGGCCATCAACCGTTGGTATTTGAAAACCATGGGATAGATGCACGGTACACGGGGCCTCACAAAGTCGCGCCCACAATGTCAGCCCGCTACGGCACTGGTGGGAACAATGTCCCGCTGGTGGCGCAGAGGGATGACACCTTCTGCATCACCGGCAATGCGATAGACCGACAGCCGCTGAACGGCGGGAACGGGATCGGGTATCAACAGGGCATCGCCTATACCCTCACCGCCACCGACCACCACGCTGTGTTCAGCCGACAGCGTGTGGATGTATTCAAAAATGATGATGTGGCCAGCACACAGAGCGCACGGCAACACAAGGACGCGACCGATCTGGTCGTGGATCTTGACGAGGCGCAGGATGATTCGATACTGGAAAATGAAACACTGGTTCTCCTGATTCGGCGCCTGACCCCGCTGGAATGCGAGCGTCTGCAAGGATTCCCGGATGGTTGGACGGATATCGAGGGTGCCTCCGATTCCGCCCGCTATAAAGCGCTGGGCAACTCTGTGGCGATTCCTTGTGTCGACTATGTTTTACGAGGGATCGCATGGGCCATCACAGCGCAAACAGCTTGAAATATTATGAAGGGAGATACGATCATGGAACCGATGAAAAACTTTTGTGGCTTGATCCCTGAATCTATCCATATGCGGGTGATGGCAGATAAAGGGCCTGAAATGACAAATGGTGAGTACCTCACTAAGGTTTTCACTGCTCACTTGGATCAGCCTACCACGGCGAAGCAGGATCAGCGCACCCTGGCCGTTCAGATCTCAGAGGACATGTTTCAGCAGCTGAAGTCCTACCTGGATGCCCATTCGCCCCTCACGCAAAAGGCTCTTGTCCAGAATCTTTTGAACCAGGCACTGGACCAGTGGGAACAGGGTGAGGAGCCGCTCCAGGATGCCACGCTTCAAGACAACAAGAAAGAGCGGACGCTGGCAATCGCCATGCCTGAGACTCTTTTCCAGCGCGTTGAGCAGTATCTCGAGGCGCACAATGGCGTATCCAAGCGGGCCTTCGTCGTGGGCCTGGTGTCGCAGGAACTCCGATCCTGGGAGCTGGAACAATATGAGGGCGAAGCGCAGGAGCAGGACGAAACGCAAGATCAAGAGCTTGACCTGGAGCAGGATGAACAGGGCTTTGGGATGAGCATGACGATGTGAGGTGAGCGCAAGTGTATATCTATCCGGATAACTTGAAATCCAAAGCCACGCTCTGGCTGTGGACGCTGCGGGATCTCGCCATCATCGGAATCGGCAGTTTGATCTCTGTCTTTGCGCTCTCACAGCTCGGTTTCTTTGTCCCCATCGTACTGACTGCCGCATACGCATTCCTTTCCATCCGCATGGACGACACCAGCATTCTGGACTTTCTGCGTTATGCGGTGCGCTATTTTATCCTCCAGCAGCAGAACTACTCCTGGGGGATGACCAAGACGATTCAGGAGCAGAGGTGATATGATGAGCAGAAAAAAAGAAAAGGCAGCGGCACAGAAAAAAGAAACGACCCGCCAGCTGATTGGGATCAACGACATCAGCGATTACGGACTCAAGACATCCCATGGGATGCTGGCCTTCTTTTCCGTGAAGCCGACAAACCTCTCTGTACAACCTCCGGAAGCAGTGGGCGGACGGATCTATGCCCTGATGACTGTCCTCAAGGGGCAGACAGAGATCGAGATGCTGGCCCTCAACTCTAAGGAGTCATTCGAGGATAACAAGCGTTACTATCGGGAACGCGCGGCCATGGAGGAACTTCCCGTGATCAGCCGACTGCTGGAGGCGGATGCCCGTTCCCTGGACCGGCTGCAGGTGCAAATGGCGACTGCCCGTGAGTTTTTTGTCCTGATCCGCTTCCGGGATGATCAGGACGCCGACTTCCGCACCCAACTCTCACGGGTCCAGAAAAGCCTGGAAGACCAAGGCTTCAAGGTGCGCCTTGCTGGTAAAGAGGACGCCAAGCGCATGCTGGGAGTGTACTTTGAGCAAAATGCTACCACCGAAAAGTACGAAGATTTTGACGGGGAGCGTTGGATCGTGCTGAACGACTGACGCTCATGCAAATGCCAATTGGCCGTGAGAGTAATTTCTTGGACGGCCATCTGGCGGAACAGGATACCTCTCACGGCCACAGACAGGAGGTATCTCATGAACAAATCCAGAAAGAAAAGAAGTCCCGCACCCTCGACAGACTCGGGCGGCATCAAAGACTTCCTTGATATGATCGCCCCCTCTGTCATTGATTTCAAGGTCGACCACTTCCTCTGTGGCAACACCTACCGCTGTGTCTGGGCGCTGCGGGAGTACCCCACCTCTACCGACGAACAGGCTATCCTCCGCCACCTGGGTGAGATGGACGGCGTGACCATCCGGATCTACACCCGACAGGTCACCGCCAGCGAGGAGAAACGGATCATCCACAATGCGGCCAACCGCAACCGGATGTCCCGCTCCAGTACGGAGGATCTCCAGCAGACAGTCACGGCGGAAGCCAATTTGCAGGATGTGGTCACCCTGGTCTCTACCATGCATCGTAACCGTGAGCCGCTCCTCCACTGTGCAGTCTTTCTGGAGTTGACCGCATCCAGCTATGATGCCCTCAAACTGCTCCAGACTGATGTGCTGACGGAGCTGGTGCGGAGCAAGCTCAATGTGGACCGGCTGCTTCTCCGCCAGCGGGAGGGCTTTGTTTCTGTCATGCCGTCTGGCTGGAACCACTTCGGTGAGCAGTTTGAGCGAGTCCTCCCGGCCAGCTCGGTGGCCAACCTGTACCCGTTCAACTACAGCGGAAAAACAGATCCCCACGGCTTTTATATCGGCAAGGACAAGTACGGTGCCAATATCTTGGTAGACTTTGATAAGCGGGATGACGATAAGACTTCCGCCAGCATTCTGATCCTCGGCAACAGCGGCCAAGGCAAGAGCTACCTGCTCAAGCTGCTCCTGCTCAATTTTTTGGAGACAGGCAAATCCGTCATATCGCTGGATGCCGAACATGAGCAGCAGGATATGTGCGAGAGGGTCGGCGGCTGTTTCATGGATCTGATGGGCGGTGTGTACCGCATCAACCCTCTGGAGCCAAAATGCTGGGATGAGGGTGGAGACCCGGAAGATACCGACGCCCCCGAGGCCTTCCGCAAATCCACCCGCCTGAGCCAGCACATTTCCTTTCTCAAGGACTTCTTCCGGGCCTATAAAGATTTCAGTGACCGGCACATCGATGCCATTGAGATTATGGTCAGCCGTCTGTATGAAAAGTGGAGCATCAGTGATACTACCGACTTTGGCCGCCTGAAGCCGGAGGATTACCCTATCCTCTCCGACCTCTATGACCTTATTGAGGAGGAGTATCAGGGGTATGATGCAGACGCTCACCAGCTGTACACGGCAGAACTTCTGCAGGAGATCCTCCTCGGTCTTCACTCCATGTGTAAGGGCGCGGAGGCGAAATTCTTCAACGGCCATACCAATGTGACCTCGTCCCGATTCATTGTCTTCGGCGTCAAAGGACTCCTGCAGGCCAATCGCAGCGTTCGCGGGGCCATGCTTTTCAATATCTTGTCCTTTATGTCCGACCGCCTGCTGACCATCGGCAACACCACTGCGGTGCTGGACGAGCTCTATGTCTGGCTCTCAGATAACATCACGGTGGGAACCACCATCATCGAGTATATCCGCAACATCCTCAAGCGGGTGCGAAAGAAAGAGTCCAACCTCATCATGGCCTCACAGAATCTGGAGGACTTCGACCGAGAGGGTATCCGAGAGCTGACCAAGCCCCTGTTTGCGATTCCGCCCCACCAGTTCATCTTCAACTGCGGGTCTATCGACAAGCGGTTTTATATGGACTTGCTTCAGCTGGAGGAGGCGGAATACAATCTCATCCGTTTCCCCCAGCGCGGCGTGTGCCTATTCAAGTGCGGCAACGAGCGGTATCTGTTGGAGGTGCATGCGCCTGCCTACAAGGAAGCTCTGTACGGCTCCGCCGGCGGCCGGTAAGGAGGTGGCGGCATGAGCGCAGCGACTGTTGCTGCCATTGCCAAGGCAGCCGTCGCAGTCCTCTCAAACGAGAAGACCCGCAAGGCATTGGGGTGGGTCATTGTTGCAATACTCTCTCCGCTGATCGTGCTGGTGGTTTTGATCTGCGCTGTTCTCTCCGGCTCGTCGCAGCACAATGTATCCGCCGTGGAATTATGTTTCCACGGCGGTACAATTTCCTCCAGCGCTACTCCAGAGTACCGAGGCTATATCGAAGATATGAGAGGCAGCTTTGCCCAGCTGGATAGAGCAATAGAGGAAATTAACGCCCAGTGCGAGGACGGAAACAGCCTTGATGATACGCGCGTCAAGGCTGTTTTTTATGCTCTGTATTTTGCGGCAGAACACCCTGATGACAGTGGCATTCGTGCGTTTACAGATTGTTTTGTAGACTACGAGGAGAGGACTCGCACAGTGACTACCACTGATGAGGAAGGCAACGAAGTGGAGGTTGAGGAAACCTATACGGTGGCCATTCCTGTTACTGGTATGAACGAAGTCTACGCTCGAATCGAGGCGGCTATGGGGACCACAGTCACCCCGGAGAATCAAAGTAACGCCGACAGCATTTACAACATCGTTTTGTACGGCACAGCTGCGGGGACCGGCGAATGGTTTCCTGGTGCGGATATTCCGTTTATCAGTGTAGATGGCTTCTGCTCACCAGTGGGTGCAAACTGGGAAAGCATCGTGACCTCGGAGTTTGGATACCGCAGTGACCCGTTCACAGGTGAGACACGGGGACACACTGGGATGGATCTGGCCGTTCCTACCGGCACTCCCATCCGGGCGGCTCTGCCGGGGACTGTCACCGTATCACAATATAACGCAGGCGGATATGGGTACTATGTTATGATCGATCACGGTAATGGGCTGTCAACACTCTACGGTCATAACTCCAGGCTGCTCGCTCAGGTGGGCCAGACCGTAGAAGCTGGAGACATCATCGCACTCTCCGGCTCCACCGGCAGGTCCACGGGTCCCCATCTGCACTTTGAGGTACGGGTCAATGGGGAGAGAACTAATCCGCGTGATTATCTACCTACAGCAGGAGGATAAAATCATGAAATCAAAAATGCAGCCGCCAACAAGTTCCAGAGAACTCCGCAGTGCGGGTCATGAGACCGAGAATATGCGTTTGGCTCCAGCTTCTTGCGGTAGTTTTGTCGATAAGGGCGCTCTGGCTCCGTTGGAAGACCCGGAGAAAGCACGGGAGATCTTGTCCAAACTGATTGCATATCTCGCCCAGCACGACGGAAGTGCGGAGCTATATCAGCTCCTGCACAATGATCTTGGGTTGAGCAACCCGGAAATCGAGGCCATGGGATTTAGTCTTGCGCACCGCTATGAAACGATTAGCGATGATGCATATCGAGATATTGTGGATTACATCTGCTTCGAGCAGGAAACCTCCATAATATGGCCTTGGGCCATCACAGGCGATGCGATGCTCGCCTGCGCGCAGGATTTGCATGAGATTGCCAGTCAGTTGGCCGCCACGGGCAGCTGGGATACAGAGAGTATCTACGAATGCTTAACCAAAACCTTTGGGAACAATCCGGCACTGGAACAAGGTGGCCAGTCGGAAATGAAACTATAACACATGGGAGGCAATGTATGAAAATCACACAGGAACAGCTGGCCCTGCTCTCTCAACTGGAGGAATTCAGAAAAAGACACGAGAGTAAAAGCGAGCCTTCCGATTGGGCCATTCGCATGTGTCAGGCCATTGTGGCGCATAGTCTGGGGTTTACCGACCGGAACCAATGGACGGACCTGCTGAAAAAACAGGGTGAAACTCTGTTCAATTTTGAATGGACGGAAGGCAGCGTCAGCGATCATGTGATCCGCTGGTGCAAGGAAACTGGTCGTGATTGGCGGTACAGCCATTTGGGCGAGCTGCAGGTTGCCAGCGGCGGTGAGTGGCGGCGCATCGATTACGAATGCGGCGAACACGCGCAGACCAGGGTGTTCCTCGATCCAAAACCGTTGCCCGAACAGGAACTGAAAGCGCTCGCTCAGGAGCCTGCCATCCGGCTGAGGGATCTGCTGGAACTCGGCCTGCCGGAGCATGATGTGTATCTGGTCCACACCACTGCCGATGTCGGATGGGTGCCTGCGGCAGATCTGACCCAGCTGAGCGACCGTGGAAAAGAGCAGTTTGCTGAACTCCTGGATGCCAAGGTCTCCGCTGTACGCCCCGGTCCCTACGGGACAGAACTGGTTCTTGATGGTGTAGACCCTCAGTTGTTGGTCCAGTATGACCAGGCAATCGCGGACTGTGCCAAAGCAGAGAGTGCCATGAAACTGTTTATGTGAGGAGGATGTATATGAAAAAGACAAGCATCAGCATCGACATGGAAGCGGAAAAGCTGCGGGCGCTCCGGTTCTATACAGAGAAGAAGGAAACGACTTTGGAAACGGAGCTGGAGGATTTTCTTGCCAAGCTCTACGAAAAGTATGTTCCATCTCAGACCCGTGAGTATATCGAGAGCATGGAGGAACCAGCTGAACCTCCACGCCCCCGCACCAAACGGCAGCCCCGCACTCCGGTCGATACGCCCACTGCGGTGAGCGAGGAGGCGGTGTAATGGACTCTGTTTCTATCGAACTCTGGCTGGACAAGCGCCAGCTTGCCGCGCTGGAGCAGGCTCTGGCCGAAGACGGAACCACCGTCGATAGGATCATGCAGGAGCGCCTCGATGAACTTTACGCCCAGCGTGTTCCGCCCGAGCAGCAAGAAAAAATCCAGCAGGAACTGGATGCTGAGCAGCTTGAAAGCCAGCGAAGCGTCGAAGCCAACACCCGGTACGCCGGATTCCACATCACAGAGAACGGGCAGGAACACTATCTCTCCACCAAAAGCGGCCAGGAATTTTTGGACATGGCGCTCCTCATACGGCGCTATGTGCGCGGCACATTCGGTGATAAGGCAAAGGGATTCGCCCAGTGCATCTATGGCGCAGAGGAGATCTCACCCCAGCGGTTTGAGCAGCTGGCCGCATGGAGGCTGGAGAACCTCGGCAAAGTCACCGGCCTGGTGGAGATCGACTTCGACAAGGGGCTGCTCTCCGCCCTCAACATTATGGATGGCTGGCAGAGCTTCCGGCTCAAAGATGTATCCTCCGCCGCCTACTTTGCGGACAAGAGCGGCCACGTGAACAAGGAGGTTCGCTGGAATATTTTCCTCTCCCGGCTGGAGGGCAAGCAGCTCACCAGCCATACGCAAGCCCCGGTCGAGCTCCACGGCTCACGCAGATTACGGCCAGAGGAGGTCACTTTTTCTGACGAGGTCTCCGAGCTCGACGGCCGGTTGAACTTCTACATGGACTGCTCTTTCAATCCCGATGAGGTCTTTGGAACCCATGTAGATTCGGCGGACAACAACAACTGGCTCAATATCTATGCCGAATATGACCTGGAGAACAGCCAGGTATGCGACGCTCTCAAAGTCATCCTCTGCCGTGAGGATGGCTTTGATTACGAGATGGCTTACCAGCTCAATGCCGCGGAAAAGAGTGCGATCCTGGACAAGATGGATCAGTACTGCCGAGAAAAATACGGGCAATCTCTGCTGGAGTTTGCGGCAGAGATGGAATCGGAGATCACAGCGATGGAAACGCCGCAGATGTAACCGGCCTGATAACGCCCTCTTGGCCCGCTGTGCGCCCCTGTGGGCCGCTTTGCCGCCGGGGTGGCATCCGTGTACCCCACTGGCCGCTGGGAGCGCCGTGTGCGGGCTTTGTGCCGGAGCGTTGGCAGGGATGGCAGGCAGCCCTGAAATGCGGGCCGGGTTCTGCTCTGTATTGGGGGTGTGAACCGAGGGGTTGAAAATGGTGCGGGATAAAGCGCGGGGGTCGCAGAGCGCCCCCCACACAGCTCACACCGCCCCGCAATGCGGGTCGGGGAACGGTTTTGCGGGGGTCACTTTCTGGGGCATGGGGTCATGTTGGGGATTATGATGGGCGGATTTACCCATCATTTCAGCGTTTATCTGGAATCAAAGCAGGGATAAGCCAGAAAAAAGAGGATTGCCTCAGTCACTGTACAGTATGGCTGGGGCTTATTTGATTGGAGGAAAGCATGGCAAGAGAAAAGATCAAGTTCGCTCTGCGCATTGCGCCTGAAACTCAGCAGCTGGTCAAGGACCTTTGTGCAAGGGACAACTGCCAGAGCCAAAACGAGTTTATTGAAAAGGCCATTCGTTTTTACGCCGGATATGTTTCCAGCGGCGAGGCCATCGACTATCTGCCGCCCGCACTGGTGGCCGCCCTGCGGGGAACGGTGGAGGACAGCGAACACCGCATTGCGCGGCTGCTCTTCAAGCTGGCCGTGGAAACCAGCATGATGATGAATGTGCTGGCGGCAGGTATGGAGATCAGCGAGGAGGATCTCCGGCAGCTTCGCGCCAGATGTGTCCGGGAGGTCAAGCAGACCAACGGCAATATCTCCCTCAAGGACGCAGTGAAATACCAAAAGGGGCAGGAATAGGCGGTGACTGAAAATGCCCCGCATTATTTTCAAGTGCCCGTATCTGAAAGGCGGCTCCCCCACTGTGACGGCTCACCTAAAAAATCTTGTAGGATACATCGCTACCAGGGATGGCGCTGAGAAAATTGACCCCGGTAATACGCAACTGGCAGCAACCAACAAGCAGAAAGAGCTGGTGGATCAGCTCGTCCAGAGTTTTCCGGAGAGCATGGAACTGTTTGAATATGAGGACTATCTCTCCGCCCCCAACAGAGGGAACGCCTCTGCTTTTATCACTATGGCCATTGAACAGAATCTGAGCCAGCTCATCCGCCGGGAGAAATATCTGGAATACATCGCCAAGCGGCCCCGCGCCCAGCGTTTTGGCGCTCACGGTCTGTTTACCGGTGACAAAGATTCTCTGGTGCTCTCACAGACTGCAAAAGCGATAGCAGAATATCCCGGCAATGTGTGGCTGCCGATCATTTCCCTGCGGAGAGAGGATGCTGCCAGACTGGGATATGACAATGCGGAGAACTGGAAGTCTTTTCTCTCCTCTTATGCCATGCAGATGGCCACAGCCATGAAAATCCCTTGGGAGCAGTTTCGATGGTACGCAGCCTTCCACAATGAGTCGCACCATCCGCACATCCACATGGTCTGTTACAGTGCAGATCCTGCCAAGGGCTTCCTCACGAAAACTGGGATCGCCCAAATCAAATCTGGTTTGGCGAAGCACATCTTCCGGCAGGAACTGACGGAGCTCTATCAAAAGCAGACCAAAAGCCGCAACGCACTGAATGAAGATGCCCGTTCTGTGCTGGAGCAGCTGATCGAACAGATGCGGAGCGGCACTGCGGTCAACCACCGCATGGAGAAGCTCATGGAGCATCTGGCGGAGCGCCTGCGGCACACTGGAGGCAAGAAGCAGTACGGCTACCTCAAAGCCCCGCTGAAGGCTGTGGTGGATGAGATTGTGGACGAGCTGGCCAAAGACCCATGTGTCGCTGCGGCCTATGCCCTGTGGCATGAACTGCGGGAAGATGTACTGCGCACCTACAGAGACGATCTGCCCCCACGCCTTCCCCTTTCCCAGCAGAAGGAATTCAAGCGGATCAAAAATATTGTTATTGAGGAGGCGGTGAAGATTGGGGCGCATCAGCAGGTATTCCATCCGGATGACCAGCAGGACGGTGTCTCTGCGGCAACTCCAGGAGATCCGTCGCTGCCGGAGCTGACCCAGCCCGATGATGACTGTGGTGATCCTGTGGAATCTCCACCAGAAGCCCCGCCAGAGAAATCGGGATCTGCCAAAGCACACATGGAATGGAGTAAGGAGTATCGTCTGGCACGCCGCTGTTTGTTTGGCGATAAGAATCAGCCCCAGGACTTTGAGCAGGCATTTTCACTGTTCCAAGAGGGGGCGCAAAAAGGCAACGCACTGGCCATGTGCGACCTGGGACAGATGCTGGCGGATGGGCTGGGCCAGGAGATTGATATACAGGCTGCCCATGTGTGGTACAGAAAGGCGCTGGCTGCGTTCCATGCTGTGGAGGAACAGAAGAAAAACCGCTATGCGGAGTACCGGATCGGCAAACTCTATGCCGCGGGCCTCGGCTGTGAGCAGGACTATGGTGAAGCCGCCCGGTGGTTCCAACTTTCCGTAGACAAAGAGTACAAGTACGCGCAATATTCCCTTGCCGGTCTGTTTCGCCGCAGGCAGGGTGTGGAGCAGGACGATGTGCGGGCGCTGGAATTATACACAGCCTCTGCACACCAGGATTTCCCCTATGCCGCTTACGAGTTAGGAAAGATGTATCAGGATGGCATTGGCTGTGAGAAGGACACTGAAGTGTCGGAACAGTGGTACCAGCAAGCCTTCGCCGGATTTCTTGAGTTGGAGCAGCAGAGCCATGACGATAAATTGCAGTACCGTATCGGCTGGATGCTCCTCCATGGTGTAGGAACTGGAAAGGATGAAGCGGCAGCCAGGGGGTGGTTTGAACGGGCATCCAAACTGGGCAATCCCCATGCACAGTACCAACTGGCCAAAATGATCCTCGACGCCCCATCCTCAACACCAGAGCAGACAGCTCAGGCATTGGAGTGGCTGACAAAGGCAGCGGAAACCGGCCAGGACTGCGCGCAATATGCGCTCGGCAAAATCTATCGGGATGGTCAAGGAATAGAAAAAGACATTCAAAAGGCGGTGAATCTGTTCACACTTGCGGCGGAGCAAGGAAACAGTTTCGCCGCTTTTACCCTTGGCAAGTTGTACCTTTCTGGTGACGCAGGTCTGCCCATAGATCCGCCATTCGCGCTGAAGTGGCTCACATTCTCTGCGAAACTTGGAAACCAGTTCGCCCAGTACCGGTTGGGAAAGCTGCTGCTCCAGGGCGAGGAGGTACCGAAAGACACGGAAACCGCCATCCGCTGGCTCACCGCTGTGGCGGAACAGGGCAATCAATACGCCCAGTATGCCCTCGGCAAACTCTATCTGCTTGGGAAAGAGGTTCCAAAAGACAAGAGCAACGCGACCAAGTGGTTCCAACTGGCGGCGGATCAGGGGAGTGAGTACGCTCAATACTTTCTGGAACACATGGATGACTGGCTGGGACAGCCGCCTGCAGCGGCAGTCATTTCACTGCTCCACCATCTGGCCAACATCTTTCAGGAGCAGAGCCAGCCACCCTCTGACGGTATCCGAGTGGCTGTGGACCGGAAGCTCCTGCGAAAAATCAAGGCGAAGAAGATCGCTCAGGGCCACAAGGCGGATGACCATGAGCCGGAGATGAAATTGTAAGGGAGACTCTTTTTTGAAACAGAAAAGGAAATTTAGACAGCAGATATTGTTATCCCATGCTGAGGACATTCAAAGGCTGAAAAAGAGAAAACTGATCCCCGGTAGGCCCATCCTGTTCCACAGGAAGCTCAAGGGGAGAAATCAATGAGAAGATGAACTGTGTAAAATACAGGCAGCATGATTATTGCGGGAGGTGCAGGATGCCATACATCCACTTTACGGAGGAGCAAAAGCTCCGGGCAAATTCAGTTGATCTGGTGGAGTTCCTGCGCCGGCAGGGAGAGAAACTCATCCCCTCCGGTCGGGACAAACGCCTCGCCTCGGATCACAGTATTACCGTGCGTGGGAATGAGTGGTACGATCATGCTGCAGAGAGGGGTGGCCACGCAATCTCCTTTGTCCAAAATTTCTACGGCCTGACTTACCCTGAAGCAGTGACCCGTCTGCTCAACGGTGAACAGGGGGAAGTGTATGTACCGGCGGAGAAAAAAGAAAAAGGGCCGCCAAAGGAATTTGCCCTGCCTCCCGCAAACCAGACCTTGCGGCGGGTATATGCTTATCTGCTCCAGCAGAGACACATCAGCCGGGAGGTGCTCAGCACTTTCGCACAGAAGGGACTGATCTATGAGAGCCGGGAATTGTCCATAGATCAGACAAAGGTGTATCACAACGCCGTGTTCGTCGGATTCGATGAACGCGGCGTTGCCCGTCATGCCCACAAGCGGGGCCTCTATACCCAAGGAAAAAGCTACCGGGGCAACATAGAGGGCAGTGATCCGCGGTGCAGTTTCCACTGGGTCGGTACCAGCGACCGCCTCTATGTATTCGAGGCCCCCATCGATCTGCTTGCCTTTCTCACCCTGTACCCGGACGGCTGGCAGCAGCACAGCTATGTGGCTCTCTGTGGTACGGCGGAACATGCTATGCTGTGGATGCTGGAGAAAAATCCAAATCTGCGGAAAGCCATCCTTTGCCTGGATCATGATGCCGCCGGAATCGAGGCCGTCGGCCGGCTCTCAGAAGTTCTCCGAGAGCATGGCTATTCTCAAATTGCCCCGCTGCAATCCGAATATAAAGACTGGGATGAGGATCTGAAAGCGCGGCATGGACTGGAGGCCCAGCCCGCCGAGGATCATCCGCAGTTTGCGGTGGCGGGGCTTGTCTGCCGGCGAATCGGAGCCAGGTGCAAGGAAGTTCGGCCGGATCGGGCGGTTTATCAGTTCCCCGGATTGCTCCTGCGGTACCGGAACGACCTCCATTGGGGACACTTTGACCAGGCGATGGAGCGCATGGAAACGATGGCGGCGCTGGCCCTCTCGGTGGTGCTGCGGGAGTGCAAACAGATGGGTACCGCGCTGACCACTGAGCAGGGTGTCCGGTTTTTAGAAAGCCACATCCTGCCTCATCAGAACCGGGGTATCCTCAAGAACCGGGCGGACGAGATCGCCATGCAATTCCAAAGCGTATTGGCCAAGAACAAGTGCCAGGGTATCCGTACCCAGGCAGAGAAAAAAGAGGTGGCCAGCGCATGGCTGGAGCTGGCCATCTCCTGTGCCAAGGTGCCGGTCAAGTACGAGGCCGACGAGATCAAACGGCGGCAGAAAGAGGAAAAGACCCAGAGGGAAGCTGAGCCAGTGATGGCCTAAGCCTGAAACAGCAAAGCGGAGGAATGGCTCAGTCCCACTCCTCCGCTTCTTCCTGGATGCTTGTTTGTCTGCTGAGATATTCTGCCCGCTCCTGCTTATTGGCTGGCCGGGTTGCCTGCTTCCCACAGTCCGGGCATTGCTCTGGCAGTTCCGGCGTCTCAAACAGATAGTAGCAATGGTCACATGCGCAAATCAAAGCAATCACCTCATACCAATTTATTATAGCAGACAAAGCGAAAACTGAACATCCCCTTCTGATATTAAGGCGTAGATATCAAAAGGAGGATCATGTGCCAACGCAAGTTATAACACTTATCGTGGTAGGCGCCATCATGTTTCTCGTGATCGGCGGCCTCGCGTTTCTCTCCCATTACTATACCCTTGACGGAATCAAATCCAAGACTGTGGGTGACGGCCAGCATGGAACCGCACGCTGGGCTACCAAACAGGAGATTCGGCAGACCTATGCCCATGTCCCTTTTGAACCAGAGCTGTGGCGCAAGGGAGAGCATCTGCCGGAAAAGCAGGGCCTTGTCCTTGGCTGCGAAGGTCCCAAAGACCATGTCACAGCTCTGGTGGACACCGATGACATCCATGCTATGGTCACCGCCGCCAGCGGCGCCGGAAAGACCGCGTTCTTTTTGTACCCCAACATCGAATATGCCCTCGCCAGCGGGATGTCCTTCCTCTGCACGGATACCAAGGGCGACCTGTTCCGCAATTATGCCGGTATTGCCAAGGACTGCTACGGATACCAAATCGCCGTGTTGGATCTACGCAATCCCACCCGGTCGGACGGCAACAACCTGTTGCACCTGATCAATAAGTACATGGATATCTATAAGGCCGACCCCAAAAACTTGGCAGCAAAGGCTAAGGCGGAGAAATACTCCAAGATCCTCGCCAAGACCCTCATCAACACCAGCGGCGGCGAAAGCGCCCAGTATGGGCAGAATGCTTTTTTCTACGATTCCGCCGAGGGCCTGCTGACTGCCATGTTCTTGCTGGTGGCCGAGTATCTGCCCACCGAGGACGCGGACGGCAATCCCATTGAAAAGCGCCACATCGTGTCGGTGTTCAAGCTGGTGCAGGAACTGCTGGCTCCCAGCCGGGTGAAGGGAAAGAATCAGTTCCAGCTTCTGCTGGAAAAGCTCCCGCCTAATCATAAGGCCCGCTGGTTTGCCGGGTCCGCCCTCAACACGGCGGAGCAGGCCATGGCCTCCGTGATCTCAACGGTACTGTCCCGCCTAAACGCCTTCCTCGACTCGGAGATGGAGCAGATCCTCTGCTTTGACACCGCCATTGACGCGGAGAAGTTTTGCAATGAGAAATCCGCCATCTTTATCGTACTGCCCGAGGAGGATCAGACCAAGTATTTCATGGTCAGCCTGATCCTCCAAAACCTGTACCGGGAGATCCTCACCGTGGCCGATGAGAACGGCGGGCGGCTCAAGAACCGGGTGGTCTTCTTTGCAGATGAGCTTGGGACATGCCCGCCCATCCAGTCGCTGGAGCTGATGTTTTCCGCCTCCCGGTCCAGAGGACTCATGCTGGTGCCTATCGTCCAGAGTATTACGGGACAGCTGCAGAAAAACTATGGAAAAGAGGGCTCTGAGATCATCGTGGACAACTGCCAGGTCAACCTTTACGGCGGCTTCGCCCCGGCCAGTCAGACCGCGGTGGAACTGTCCAAATCTTTGGGCAGCCGGACGGTGATGAGCGGCAGTATCTCCCGCGGAAAAAACGATCCCAGCCAGTCCCTTCAGATGATGGAGCGTCCCCTCATGACCCCGGATGAACTCAAGTCCATGCCCAAGGGCAGCTTCATTGTGGCCAAGACCGGCGTCCACCCCATGAAGGTCAAGCTGCGGCTGTTCCTCGACTGGGGCATCCGGTTCCGCAAGCCCTATGAAGTGCCGGAGAAGGCCCAGCGGTCCGTTGCCTATGCTGACAAGCAGGAGTTGGAGGAGTCCATCATCCGCCGCCACTATGGGACGATTGTAATGGATAGTGAGCAGCCGCAGGGAGGCGGCACATCCGCTGGCGGTATAGCTCAGGGAATTCAGGCCGCACCGGATTCCCGCAAAACGGTATTTCGGCCTTGACGGAGGGAAACAGAATGAACAGCTTTAGAAATATCTATAATTCCAATCTAAGCCACAGAGCCAGGAGCGTCTATATGTACCTCAAGGATCGGGCAGACAGCGAGGGACGCTGCTGGCCGGCCATCAGAACAATTGCTCTGGAGTTGGGGCTTTCCCGCTCTACGGTCAAGCGGGCGCTGAATGACCTCTGTAAAACCGGTCTGCTGCAAAAGGACCCACGCTGGCGGGAAAACGGGAGTCTTACTTCCAATCTGTATCATGTGGTATGACGGAGGTGTCCAATGCTGGTTGAGATCGATCTGCTGGATTATTTGGCTTATCAAATGGGATGCGGAGTTCTTTCTGATCTTCGGCTGTCCCAGCAAAGTGAACGGCTGCACAGGCTCACTGCCGCGATCCCTTTAGGTGCATGCAGCGAACGGGAATGGCTGGATGCGGCACAGTATTTGACAGGCCATGACTGCGCATCAGCACTGGAAGCAAGGAACCGTCTGGTGAGATAGCCTGTAAAAAGCAAACCCTCCCGCCAAGGGGAGGGTCTACATATCATGTGAACCGAGTCCCGGTTCATAATGAACCAACCAGAAGCGCCCACTCTAAGGATTTTATTTAAGACAGAAAATAACAAACAACATCTGGCCTTAAAGGTTATACCGCCTTGCGTTGTGTCCGGCTTTTGAAATTTAATCGTCTTTCTGTGCAGCTGTAATGCCGACAGCAAAACCGTTGACCTCCACGCCATCTTCTGCGGGGATCAGGAGGTACTTGCGCCCGTTGATAATTTGAGTTTCCACCAGGTAACTATACTCTGGATCAGCAGAAATGGTGATCTCAGGTGTCTTGATCTCAAAGCGGCTGCTGTCGATCAGGTTTGCCGGATTCAGGACAACCCCCGAACCAAACTGCTCGCCGCAGTTTTCCTGGAATGCTGCCACCTGTTCATCCGCAATCCCGCAGCTTTGAAGGATTTGCCCTATTTCTGAGGCACTCATCTCCAGAGGTTCCGAACTCCTGCTCTCCCTGTGCTCCTTGATTTTCTCACGCAGCTGTTCATGAACAGTCTGCATCACTTCCAGACTGCAGTCAAACGCATCGCTCAGAGCTGACTGGAATGCTTCCTTCTGCTCAACGGCAGACATCGGCGCTTCCACATGGAAGATCGCGTCAATAAACTCCTGGTGAATTTCATTGGCCTTCCTGCTGTAAAAGAGAGCATTATAGATATTTGCTGCCCGGTCATCGAATGCCGGGAACAGAAAACCCAGCTCAGGAGGAGCGACGGTTTGCCCGGCAGCACAGTGGAATTCATTGTCACCGGGAAAATATCCCAACTCTACCTTGCCCTCCTTGATGGGGCACACCACACAGACGATATAGGTGAACACCTCATCTGAGGCATCCGCTTGCAAGGAATCATCCTTACCCCGATGGGTAACATCGTAGCTGTCACAGACCAGGAGCAACAGGTAACTGCTGTCCCCCATGTCCAGACTATCGATCACCTTGCGGTAAAAGGTCTGACGAGCCTCGTTGTCCTTCAGCTGGGAATCCCGCAGTGTGGTGAGCAGGCGGTGTTCCTCACTGTCCACTACCTGCTGAGTGGAGAATACGATATCAATGAGGTTTTTCCCAAGAGAGCCGGACAGTCCCTTCTTCAAAAGGCTCAAATACTTCTCGGACTCCTCCTGCGGCATCATGCCCAGGGATTCGTCCAGATCGGAAACGATCTCTTTACTGCTGTTGACATAGCATCCATAAACACGGCTGATGGCGCTTTTTTCCGGGCGAAAACGGCGCCGCAGCTCATTGATTTCTTTTTGGTTCATTTTTTCCTACCTCGCTTTGTAATTGGAACGGTTGGTAACAGACGATGAATTCCATTTTAGTGGAAAGAGCTTGAAATTTCAATAGCTGGAAGTTCTTTCCCCAAAGAGCGCAAAAAAGAAACCGCCCATGTCAGAAACTATCAGAAACTGACTGAGCGGCATATTTTTCATGTCAAACGCCAGTAGGAGCGGTTATTTTCTGATCCAGTCCAGAAAAACAGCTACTTTCTCCAAGTCTTCATCCGGCAGGGCAAGCAGCTTCTTGCCTATGATCCCACGCAGGGAATCCGGATCGTCCATAGGAGCAAAGAAAAGAGTTGGCGTCAAATCAAAGTATTCCATGATGTTGAACAGTTCTCGGAGAGAGGGCATAGAAATTCCATTGGTGATGCTTCTGATGTAGGAGCCGCTCTTTCCAAGCTCCAGGCTCATCCGATGCTCAGAAATACCCTTCTGTTCCCGCAGCTCTGTGATGCGGTTCCGCACAAACGCTTCATAGCGGCGGTTGTCGTCCATGATCCTCTCCCTCCAATCTCTGCTTATTATTTTAATATAAGGGAGTGTTGCGGGTTCGCACTTAAATCATCAACTTTCGCTTCACACAACGAATAATTAGTGATATAATTATTAAAATGGGCGCGAGCTTTATATTTCTATTATGAATCACAATCAATAAAATATGAC